>Ga0065711_1003235_pt1 | contig 32965 bp, 18 predicted proteins | sample Hoacrofraction12_FD_59098 | JGI IMG/M metagenome (GOLD analysis project Ga0065711, IMG submission 59098) | Hoatzin crop microbial communities from Cojedes, Venezuela - Epithelial fraction 12 v2 (version 2) | ecosystem: Host-associated > Birds > Digestive system > Esophagus > Crop | place...
GGTCGGGGCCAGCTGCGTGGCGCCCGGCGGCAGCCCCTGCCCGGCGCCGGTCGCCGCGGAGGGAAGCCGGGCGCTCAGGCGTTGCTGGGCGGCTTGTGGTGGTTTTTTTCCCTCCTGAATTCGCTGTCCGAAGTTTCGGCCCCGAGTCGGCGGGGAAGGGCGGCGGGCCAGAGCCCCTGGGCGCCCCGGCGAACCCCTCGGCGGGCGGGCGGGGGCCGCATCAGGGTCCCGAGGAGCCGACAGCCCCTCCCCGGGCGCGCGTGGGTAGGCAGCTGCCTCTCTCTCCGCTCCCAGACCATCCTCACGAAAAACACGCTGCTGTCCCTAGGTATCAAAGTATTCAGAGATGGCAAGTTTTAAAAAAAAACCAAAACCCAGAGATGACACATATTTTGACAACTAAGTATATCTGTTTGCTGTCAATTCAGTCTGACAACTGGTTGATAAGAAATTTAACAGAATTTTGTTTCCTAGCTATACGTTTCAAATCCCGCAGCTCTGACAGGTAGGCTTGGAGGAACCTCGTTCGATGAGATTGTTTCTTGCACTGGCAGGAATGTTATCAGATGAGAAATCGTGAGTGGGAGAGTAGAAGGAGGGATAGGTGGAAATTAAAATCCGTGTTGGCCTCCTGTGTTAATCTTCCTGATACCTGCGGGAAGAGATGCTGCAGCTAAAACTGGATTTTTGTCAAAAACCTGTGAATTTATTAAAAAATCCCTGACCTGTATTTGTTCATTTCAGTGGGTCTTGATGGAGGGATTATACTTGGGTGATGTGGAGAATTACAGGCTGAACGCTTGTACTGTATATTAATTTCCTACATCATTAATTTGTATAGGAACTGAAAACCATAAAGGGTCTCTAACAACACTTCTTTGTTTAATTTGTGGCTAACTCTTTCAGCAGGGCAGTCTGAGGAAAGCCAAGTAGTTTGCTTTTCCATGAAGGCACCTGTAATGAAAGTGCCTGTCCATTTGTGCCTGCATTCAGCAGCCTGGCTACATCAGTTTTCTTTAACGCAGAGAGAGCTGCTATGAAGCTCTCGTGTTTTATTCCAGTATTGTGAGTGGTGAAGAGGAGGATGTTTTCTGGCATGCACTGAGACATGTAATTTGTGTTACAGATGAGTTAAGTAATCCGAGGTTAGATCATCCTCACCCAAGGTGATTAAATCCTTAGCCCAGCAAATGAGCTGTAGCAACTAAACTGAAATAATCATCTCACCACTTTTCCAATGCTCTCTGTGAATTGGCCAAATTAATAACAGCAGATAGAAAGGCAAAGACTGAGTGTGGGAAACCTGCTGTTAACAGGCCGGGGGAACAAAGTACTCCTGCCAGTGTTCTGGAATTGCTCCCGGACCACTGGTGCTCTGCTGGGTACCGGCGGCAGAGCGTGGGCTGGTCCCGCAGCGCTGGCTCCCGCTTCTTCCAGCTGTTACAGCTGCGCTGCAAGTCGCTCCGCTGCTGCTCTGCCCTCCGAGGTGGTGCCTTTGTGGCTGTGGGAGGGTGGTGTGTGGGTGAGAAGGGAAGTGGCACGTGAGAAATCACTGTATTTGGTCACCAGTAAGGCTGTAACAGAGTTCAAGAGCAACAGAGCTCCTTACTTAGCAGCACTGTGGATTTCACAACTGGCATTTTTCTGTCTGGCTCTGTAGGCTAGTGAGGCAGCCTGTGAGAAGCTGACCAGCCGGTGAACTGGGTGCAGTTGTAATGTGTTGTGATACGTGGCCGTACAAGAGCGGCAGAGCAGTGGAGTCATTTGTTTCTAAAGGGTGTAGAGGCTGCTGCCAGGGCGTGATATTGAACTCGGCTAGACCTGTTCTGGTCTGTCAGTCTTGTGCCACTGCATAGGAAACGGCCAACTCTCCCTAACAAAACTAACTTTATGTTTATTTCCCACCTTCCTGCTTTCTCACGGTCTCCTTTGATCCTCTGGTTCCGTCTGCGTATGCCTTTCTTTCTTGAACGTGCTTATATAGCTGGCTTCCGTGTTTTCTCATGGTAACACATCCCATATATTCGCTTCTGCTTGAGGGAAACACTCCCCATCCACCCACACATGTAACAGTGCTCCGGGCCAAATTCCGATCACTTGTGTCTGTGTAAACCTGAGCAGCTCCACTGACTCTGGCCCTGCTGCTCTGGGGTCGCAACTATATAGCTCTGTGTATAATGTGGTCCTTTGGCGGGACTGAAGGATCAGGGAGGCTCGTTTGAGCACACGCCCACATCACCCGGCAGAAATATCTGTTCTGTATACAGTTCTGCTCCTCGGCGCGGTGTGCTGCGGAATAGGCTTTGCTTTCACGGGTTTTGCAAATTGCAGAGAAGCTTTCTGTAATGCAGAGGAACAGTGTATGCTGAATAACGAGACATAATTGATTCCTTCTCGTATCCCAGCTCTTTACAAATGCATACAATGGAGGAAGCACGATGATTCCTTAGCAGCGCAGGACTGCCATAGCTGAAATTCAAGCCTGGGGAAAAGAGGGAGGTGTGGTTCTGTGTTAAGCAAACACGCTTGGCACTGCTGGATCACTGACACGATGAAGCCCCCAGCATTTCTGTCTGGCTCTGCCTGGGCGCTGCTCTGTAGGAGCTCACGCTGCTGTTACATGAGTTGGAAAAAGCCCCATGTACAGAGTGAGCCACCGCTTTTCTCCAGCTGTTGTGCTTTCAGTGCTTGCCTTTGACTGTTGCTTAGCAGGCGTAGTAGAGCAGTGCTGAGACTAACAGACCCCTCTGCAGTGTGTGCTGGTAGGGTGTGTAATTCCAGACCACCAACCTAGAGTAATTTGCTGTACTCCAACCCCCCTTCTTCTGGGGGTGGGGCGGAGTAGTATTTTTTTTTTAGGTATGAAATTTACGGGATCTCCAATCAAATTAAAGGTGTCCCAGGGTCAACCCGTCAAACTAAATTGCAGCCTCGAGGGAATGGAAGATCCCGAGATGTTGTGGATCAAGGACGGAGCAGTGGTGCAAAGCGTAGACCAGGTGTACATTCCAATAGATGAAGAACACTGGATCGGCTTCCTCAGGTACAACAGGTGCAGAGAAGGAAGAGTATCGTGGAAACTATTGCACAGTTTTCTGCTGTCAGCTATATGTATGCAACTGCAGTGCCCTTGGCGGGGCAGGGTCCTTAGGTCTGCAGTTCAGTTCGTGGCAAGGGCATAACTGAGAGCAGAACTGAAGCCACTGAAGGCTGAGATTTTACGCACTAGAACCATACTGGTTCCCTGACTGCTGTGGTGAGAGGTGCTTTGCTAATGCTTGTGATGCTTGAGACGTAACTTCAAGGTGAAAGGATGTTCTTGCCTTGTTTGTTCACCTTGTTCTGCTGTGCAGCAGGAGGACGAAGGTCTGACTTATATAAATAGGTTTTCTCTCTTGTACTCATTCTGTTCTCTTAGTCCCTCTCTTGAGCTGTCAGTCTGCCTAAAGGGTGAGGATTGTTGATTGAAATCAGAGTCCCAGGACTACCTCCCCTTCCTTTTTTGGGGGAGGAGTGTTTCTCACCTGAACCATCCCCAAGTCATTTTGCAGAGACTTTGCTAATGTATTTACACTACGTGGTATCAGTCCTGCCTCACTCAGCTTCGCAAAAACTCTCCTCTGCAAAACAGCTCACTGTGCCTTTATTTCAGCAGAAGAGGGATGTCAGCTAGTTCTGGAAGTACTGAGTTAAACAAGACCCAAGATTCTGCTCTGGCTTTTTCTGTGCAGAAAGAGAGCTTGTACAAGCAAGCATGCCATCACTGAGAGGGCTCAAAACTGTTGACTGACTGAGAATCACTCTTCCCTGAGCTCTGGCTTCATCTCCCATTGGATTTCTTGGATTGACATTGCATGGAGTCTTCAATTCCAGCAACTAAAAGTCTCTGTGTGCTAAAGCTTGTCTGTAAGAAACATCTTGATAGGGGAAAAAAAAAAATAATCTGTACCCAGTAGAACTATTGCGTAACATTACACTGTGGAATCAGTTTATCTTGAAACTATACCATTTTCTTCCCCATGGTTCCACTAGTTAAACTCTCTTCGCCCCTCACAATCTCTCAGTCTGATCTCCTTTCTCACCTCTTGCTTTCCTCCACTGAGGACTTTCTGTAGCACCAGGGCTAAGTTAGGGTGCTAAATGTAGATGTGTCCGTATCTTTTTCTCCTTTTTCCTTTCTCTTCCTAAAGTGATCATTTCTACCACCCACTGTGTGACTCTCTGCTGCGATCGCTGAGTTTCAGAACATGCGGCTGGATGGGCAGGACAGCTGATGCCGTTTGAAGGTACAGCTCTGAAAATCAGGCTGTAGTGGGCCCATTTTGTGCATTTCAGCAAACACTCTCCCTTTGCCGTCTTCCTTCCCGAGACGTTCTTCCCCTTCCCCAGGGCGGACTGCTAGTGTTAGAGAGGCGGGCATCAGACCTGCCGAGGATCCCTGCATGGCAGCAGACACATGGCTGCACATCCTGCGGCGGGCAGCCGACATTGATACGTTGACAGGCGCTCAGAGTCACACTGGTGCCTTTGGTAGCTGAGACCTTGTTGCTCTGGGACCAAATTCTGCCCTTACTCGCCACGCTAGCCTGGTGTTGCAAAAAGCAGTGAGGAAACTGCAGATTTCCAGCGGTGGAGCGAGGCGCAGAACTTCTCCCCTGAACTGGAGGCCTGCGACTTGAATGCTGCTCGGTCCCCGTGGCTGCCTTTCCCTGCTTGGATGCGTCTTCTCGGAAGGGGAGCTGATGCTGAGCAAGGGAGGGCACAGAAGAGTTCTCAGGGTTTGCAGTAGGCCAGCGTAACCCCTTGAAATCACAAATGGAGAGGCCCAAGGAGTTTTGCAGTGTGAGGCGCTCATGGGATAAGAATAACACTGAGCGCAGTTGAGGCAAGGGGGGGCCTTTTCTGACCCATCTGCTCCTGGGTGAGGCTGTCACCAGTCCTGTCACCTGAATGAGGCGAAACAGTCGGGCTCGTTGGCGGTTTGTGATTTGGAGCTTCCTGCTAGCTTGGACATTGTAGGCCAGGCTGTTGCTCTGGAAGGCTAGCTAGAGTCATGATTCAGGATCGAGATGACCAACCCCTCCCTGTCCTCAAAGGACACGGATGACGGGTTTTCTGTGGTGACGTTTTGGAGGAAGGCTGTCTGCTCTGCTGAGAATTCCCTCCACCCACTTCAGAGAGGAGCCTCCCGTCTCTGCTGCTCTGCCACGTGCTTCATGCTGGCTCGCTGTTGCCCTGCTCCCCAGAGCTGGCTGCGTCTCCGTGCATCTGGTTTGCCAAACACTGGAGGGTCCTTTGGGGCAAAAACATGCTTTATCCACATAAAATATCGATATGGCTTTTGACTTTTTTCAGCTTGAAATCCGTCGAGCGGACAGATTCTGGGAAGTACTGGTGCCAGGTTGAGAACGGGGGGAAGAAGGAAGAATCACAGCAAGTGTGGCTCATAGTGGAAGGTAAGGAGGAGTAGTAGTAGTGACGGTTTCCTTCCAGGGCTGACCCACCAGTATGCTCTAGGTGAAAGTGGTGAGAGCAGATTGCTCCAGTGACAGGCTTCGTGGCTGTGAACTGCATTGCTGCTAACTGCGGTGAGATCGCTACAGAGCAGGAGTAAGAAGTGGTAGGAGAGTAGCTCGAAGGAGAGGAGCTGTGAGTTTATTACCTTCTGTGTTTATTTTGGCACATTAGGAAATGAGTGAAAGATCCTTTCATGTACACACATTTCCTTCCAGCCCCTCGATCAGTTGTTGCTTTGGTCTCCAAATAAATCGTAGAATGGCAGGATGGTTCAGGTTGCAATGGATCCGTGGGGATCATCTGGTCCAACCCACTTCTCAAAGCAGGGTCACGGCCTGGTTCTGTGTATCAGCCAAACAGGTCTTTGAGGGCAAGGTACAGTTTTAGCCCAATTCTGGGAGTTTCAGGAGAAGTGCTGTACATCAGCACTTCCTAGCCGTGACGGTTCCATGTGGCGCTGTTTTGTCCGGTCTTGTCTGATAAAGAATAACTTGCGCCTGATTGCTCAGAAGTCACCCAAGGCAGAGTAGATTAGATTGGTGGCTTGTGACTGCCTCTGGTTTCATTTCCCTTGAGCCACGATCGTGTTAGATCCTCAGAAGCCAGTAGTCACAAGGTGGCTTAGTATTTGCTGAGGAAGTTGACAGGAACAGTGTAATTGCAGCAAGAAGTGGCTTTTTTGGATGCAATTGGGAGGTAATTCTGGGCCAGAGCTGAATCGACAGTCTTAAAAAGGGAGAGTGAGGAGGGTGTCTTGGGAGGCGATTTGGTCTGGGTGGAGTTTTACAGCAAAGGTCTCGCTCATTCAGAGCTATGAAAACATTCATAGCAGTTGTCACAGGAAGAGGAACACTTACCTGCTGCCTTCCACAAATCCAAGGCTTTTATCAACCTAAACTTTCAGGTGCAGTTTCAACTGGAGAACATTGTTTACAGTTTAAAATGCTCTCTATTGTGCAGGGTTTCTATTTCTATTCCAGTTACCATGGCCGGCCCCGGAGGTGGCTGTGTTTGCATGGTGGATGCATTAGGAGTGATTGGGTAGCTCAGTGTGCTAAGCCATCTGAAAAACAAAGGAGCCCTTCTGGATAGCACAGGCAAAAAATACCAAAATCACAAAAAACAACTGCAGCTAGGTGAGGGGGACTGTTGAGAATGAAGGCCAAAGCTTACAGTGGAAGCATAAGCTAAAGAAATGCAACTAGTCACCTTTGTGAGAAAAGCAAGTACGGCAGAAGCTAGGTTAAACTTGAACTGAGCATGTTATCATGTGAAATGGGAGTTAGTGGAAAAAAAATTAAAAATTAGCATGCAGTGATAAGGAGTGGGTTTTAAAAAATGTGTCAGCTGTTAGTGTAAGAAGACACTGGGGAATGCAAAAGCCTGTCAGTCGCACTGTCGCTGTTATCGCTGTATATATTTCTTCCCTGGACATAACACCTTTGTCTAGAAGCAGTTGCTGTATTGATAACAATTGTTGTCCTCTTTTGACACGGAGAGGGTCTTTACTCTGGTCATTTGCAGCCTTCCGTAGGTGCTCATATGCTTCAGTGTGCCACACAACAAAAGTGTGGACTGCTGGTGATCTAACTTAAAGTGAGCTTGGATGGATTTCTGTGCTGTTCAATATCTGCCTTGAGACCCAGTTAGGTAGTCTGTATCAGGCAGAATTTGTATTGATGGTGTTTGAACTGTGTCTTTAATACAGCTAAAATGTTTGATCTTATGAAATACTCCTCAGAATTTACAAAGTCATTTGGAAACTGTTTTCAGGTTTAGAAACTAGACTCTGGCCTTACCAAGAACATGATAGCGTTTGATGCCTGGAGAGGTAATCTAAGTGGCACACTGTGGAGTGTGACTACCTGAAAAATAAGGATTATGTTTCTTACAGACGTTTCCCTCTGAAATTACACCTCTGACCGTGTGGCTGTTCCTGGGGCTGCTAGCCCATGCTGTGGCTACAGTCGGTGCCCCAGCCACACCTGTATGGACCTGAATTAACACTGTCTAAAAACTGAGCTGTAGAAGAAAATTTGCCCTGTAGGACAGATGCCAGCTTGCAACAGGGAATAGACAGGCTCATTTCCTTGCTTTGCCTCTGATTTTCTGGCTGCTGGCTGCTCAGTGCCTCCATGGCGCGTCGGGAGACAGGGGGGTGCCGGCACTCGCCTCTTGTACCAGGAGCTGGGAGGCTAAATGTGTCGCAGACAGTGAGGTGTCAAGGTAACATTCTTAGAGGGGCAGTGCAAGTTCCAGAGCTGGATGAGTCAGCTGCACTCCCTGAACTATGAGAGGTTTTTAATTGTCCTCTTGTCTGATCTGGTTAGCTGCTCCCAAAGTGAGAAAACCTGCTGAGCTGGGCAGGATCCTCCTGAAGAGTTAGCTTGGGTGCCATGGCAAAGGGACAGGAGGCAGGGATACTGCTCACAGGTAGGAGAAACAATGGTATTTTCCCTTCTTATCTTCCTTGGAGAAGGGAGGGCAAAGCAGGCTTAGGTGTCACAGCTAGTATCAGGAAAGTTTATTCACTTTTATTGTTTCTGTATGACTGCAATAAAAAGTGAAGTAAAGTGTGTAAGCAAAAAGAAGCAGTAAATCATGATGTCCTGAGCATTAGCCTTTGCATCATTCCTGGGGTGACCTCTTTTTAGACCTGTTGTAGTTTGCTCATTTACCTGCTGCTCTAAAGGGGGTGGCAAGGAGGTGAGGACGGCGCGGAGAGATTGCCACCTGACAGTCACAAACAGCGACTGGACAGTCAGCGAAAGACCAAGGACACCGCTTCCAGCTGAAGTATAGGGGAGATGCCAAGCCTTAGGCTTCCATACGCTTTTTTAAGCACCGACATTAATTACCTGCTATTGGGGGTGCTTAGCATCTGCCACGCCAACTGGAGCCTCTCGGGCCTCTCATCTTTGGCCAGGGACAGACAGCGTAACTTAAGCATGCGAATGCACAATGTTGTTGGTTCCTCTGTTTCTGTGAGGCGGCAGATCAGCGATTTCCACAACACACTTTTTCCAGCTGAGAATATCTCATTTTGGTGTTGACGCAGTGGGTAGCAACTGTGCTTGATGCCCAGTGTTTTGGCAATAAAAGGGAACTCAGCGTTTCTCTGGGCCTTCAGCTCCTCCAGCAGCCATCAGAAGCACGCACCAGCTGTCCTGAGGGTCAGCTCTGGTGCTGATGGCTGGTGGATTTTGTGTCACTGGTTTGGAGCATTGAAACCACAAGAGGAACCACATCTCTTGCTGCGCTGAGTTACGCTCAGCTATTGCCACTTAGAGATGGCCTGAGGTAGTTGGCATTGCAGCTGCGTTTTGCTCCCTACGGGCCCAATCTAAGGCCTGTTGTACCAAGCAGGAGTCTTTCCACGGTGGGGAACAGATAGTTATCAAGAGAGCTGTGTCCATGGATAGCCTTCAGCTCTGGAATGAATTGTCCCTGACTCCAAGGCAGCCTGGTTCTTGTGGTGTCAGAGCATGCTGGAAGGCAGTTCCAGTCAATTAAGCTGTGAAGAGAGCATTGCAAGTGATCCCAGCCTCTCACCGGGGGAATTCTTTCTTCATTTGTGGGTTAGTTACAGCCGCTAGTTCAACACATTCACAAGCTTCAGTTTTTAATGCATGGCAAGAATTATCTGCCGCTGGATTAGCTGTCTTTTAAAGTGCTGTCTGCCACCGCCGAAGTTATTGACTGTCGCCTTTTCAAACACCAGTCTCTCCAGCTGAAAAATTGAGCCAATGCTGCCACTAAAAGCTACTTCATAGGGGAGTCTTCAGGGAGACTCAGTGAAAGAGGTTTTTCAAAGGCATTTTGGGAAGCAAGCACTCTTTTGTCTCTGACTTCTTCTAATTGGAGTATGTAAACATTCATGCCATGAGGTGATCCAGCATATCTGACCCTTGGTTCTTGTGAAGGGCTTGGAGGGAGTCCGATTAGGCGTAGGGGCAGAGCAGATGGGTGTCCAGTGTTGGGCACTGGTATTAGTGGAAGTAACCAAGAGATAGAAGGAGTGTCTCCAGTTATTATCACTTGTCTGTTGCTTTTCTAGGTGTGCCCTACTTTACTGTGGAACCTGAGGATGTATCCGTGTCCCCTAATGCCCCATTTCATATGACCTGTGCTGCTGTTGGTCCCCCTGAACCAGTGACAATTGTGTGGTGGATGGGAGACTCTAGAGTGGGGCTTCCAGACATCTCCCCCTCCATCTTAAATGTGTCAGGTAAGGCTGCTGCCAATGCAGGGGATCACTTTGAGCATCAGAAGAGGAGAGCTCTCTTCTGATCATGCCTGGTGACACTGGGTAACCACATAGTGTGAGAATCATCCTTGACTGTACGTTGAGGGCTGAGAGTTCATGATCACATACAAAGCCGTATCATCTTGAGGGGTGATCGTTGCTCTGCATGTTTTCTGCTGGCTTCAGGCACGCAAGCTCTTGCAGAGCTTGGATGGGGCTGGCACTGTGATAAAGATGCTGCTGGATGGGTGATGCGTTGGGTGCCTCTTTTGTTCCACCTTGTGGAGGGTCTTCATCATTATATTAACTGACTCTGCTGGTGACATTTGGCTTGGAAATCTCCAAGCATTCACATGTAGCAGATGCCACCTCCTCCTTCTGTGCACAGCCATGTCACACACTGCTTTCCCCTCTCTTCCTCCCGTCTGTGCTTGCAGGCTTGCTGGGTGCTCTTATTAAAACCTGACTGCCTCGTGATTGTTCAACCCTTCTAGAGTGGTTGTATTGGTGCTGAAGTGGGCTGGTTGATACCTCAGGGTTTGCCCCGGAGTGGGCACTAGGTGCATGGTGGTGAGACTTGCCTTCCCCAGCAGCATCAGCTGAAGACCTCACGAGGGAATAGGTGTTCGGGCCGCTCTTCAGCTCACTTTCAGGGGAGGGCAATGTATCTCTACCAGGACCTGACCGCAGCGGTTCTTGTGGTTACCTCCTAAAGGTAACTTCATTCTCACTTGTTGTCCAGCAGCTTGCTGTTACTTCTTCTCTTTGCTGCCGTTTTATTATTCTCAGCAGCCCTGAGCCAAAGTTGAACTAGCTATTTAGAAAGAAAAGGTTTTATGACTGAGAGTCATCTCTGGGGCCTTTTCATCGGTATTAATACAGTTACACCCAGGGAGAATTTCTGTATATCTTTGGCCATCCTTTGAGCTATCCAGTCCCATTAAACCTTTCCTTAGAACCTAATTTATATGTAAATCAAAACCTGGTTTGTGATTTGCAATGGTTTATCATCTGCTCCCTCTCTTACGTAGCCACTCGACGCTGTTCCAAGTTGGAAGTGAAAACTGCTCCCTTATTATATAATCTGCCTGTTGAAATGGAAATCGAAAAGACTGATAGTCAAGAGGGGAAAGACAATAAAAAAATAGTCTCCCTTCCTCCACTGAACTCATCCCATGGGGCCTCACAAAACTTCTGTCATTGTGGGGCAGTGGCATAGGGGCCTGAAGAAGGGCGCCTGCTCCTAGTGATTCTCCAGATGAATTGCTGTTATATATATTCGTCACCAACACCTTTCTTTGCCCCTTTCAGTGTTCTTTGGGATGTCCCTTGGGCAGATCTTGTCTTTGCAATGGAAAAAATGTAGCAAGACACAAGCTGCATGGTCAGATTGCCAAAGCATGTCAAAAAAGACAGTTGGTAAGAAAGCATGCATTGGTAGGGAAAGAAAGTATCAAATTCTGAAGAAAATAGTAATTAAATACTGGCTAGAAAGCAGACATTTAGAAGGTTCAGCAAGCAGTTGATTTGGCAAAAGGATTGTGGTATCTGGGAAGCAGTGCTGGCAATGGTGTTAGAGAGCAAGGAGATCTTGGTTTGTGGTGTGTTTTGTGTTTTCCTCAGGGCAGGGCTGTGTTTGGTTCTGTCTTTGGGACAGAACGCATCAGGTGCTGCTGTGCTCTGCTGCCTGGCCTTCAGCCTGCTGGCAGCATTTTCCTCTGCTTCACTGGGGTGAGTGGAAGTAGCTGAAATACTTTCCTGTTTCGTTTTATAGCGGTCCCTCCTCTCTTCCACTACACCTTAACAATGCCATTAATCTCTGGCTTGGGAGATGAATCAAAGGGCAAAGACAGACACTGTGCAAGCTGCTCCATGAAGCTGGGAAATCTTTTTCCCTCCTAAACTATATGCCCATAGTGTGCCAATCCTTAGCTCTTCTCAGATAGAGCCATGTAAAGCAACTGAGGGCCAAGTCGAGTGAAAATGTATGCTGGATACTCTGCTCCAGGCAGCTTTGCAAATCTGTCTCAATTCTGATTAATTTATGCATCTTGGAGCAGCCGGACATCAGTATGATGCCATGTTCAGTCAGGCCCTGTGGGATGGATGGATGCTTGCTCACAGAAGAGAGGGAGCGTAACCCTCACTTGTGTTGTGTCACTCTTGGAAAGTGCATCAGTGCTGGTGCAGTAGCATTTTACTTCACCTTCCTTTGTGTGTCTTCAAAATTCTGATGCAAGGTGAGGAACAGGTGGGCATTAGCTTGAAATCTGCAGTGTCTGGTGGGAAGTTTGCCTTGGCTTATAGCCCAGTTAGGAGATGGCTGTTGCTCAGGTGGCAGGCTGAGGTCCAGAGTGTTGGGCGTTGTGTGAGTTCCAGAGCGTTGGGTATTGTGTAAGAACATGGTTCAGCATGATCCTTACTCCAGAGATGCTCACCAGAATGTGAGAAGTGGACATCTACTAACTGAGCGCTGTGAGCTGCTGTTCTGCAAGATTCCTCCTTCTTTTCCAGTGCTTGCTGAAGCTACTGTGGAAGCTTTGCTGCATTGACACACTCTCTCCATTAAAAATGTGTTTAGCACGTTAATAACATTGAAATCCACATGCCTTTGATTGGCACCCAGCTCAGCCCTCCACTTGCCTGTGCAGCTTGAGCTGGATGTCACACATAATTGAAATGCTGCTGAAGGTCGAAGCTGGATTATATAGCTGTTTGTGTTTCCTTTCCTTTTCTTGGCTGATCTCCAGGTATTAATCAAAGCACAGTTTTCTCCTGCGAAGCTCACAACGTAAAGGGATTGTCTTCATCTCGGACAGCCACTGTTCAAATTAAAGGTGAGAGAGTGCAAGAGAATGGGCAAGGGACTTGGGTTTGCTCTCTGGGGAGGGAAAGTGGGGCTCCTGAAAGCGAGTGGGTTGTCTCAAAGCTGCCAGAAACCAGCACTTCTTGGAGCTCTCAGCAGTTGAAACAGTTCTTTGTGCTCCAACAGCAGCTCCTGCTTGCTATGCGGGGCTGTGCCCCAGGCTGTTGAAAATAAACCACATCTGATTTAGGAGTGGAAATGTTATGTCAAATAACAGTTTCTCCTTGGAGAGAGTCAGAGCAGTCAAATTGTGAGAGATGTAGCTGGATATAAATCTGTAGCTGGGGAAATCTTTCCTGCTTGGAGATAGATGGGTCGTGTTAGAGCTAAAGAGGCCGTTACTTCTGCTTGCTTCTATTGGTATCACATTAGATGCTGAAACAAGACAGAGAAGGCAATCACCAGTGGCCGATAAAGTCTGTTCATCCACACTGTTTATATGGATTTTACTTTTTCAGTTCTTTGCTCTTTAAAAACTCATTCAGAACAAATAATTCCTAGCCTTTGCATGAGCAGTTGCCATTTTGGAAGTCCCTAAGTTGATGTCACGTTTCCTCTGTTCATCCCGGTGACTGAAATGGGGATAATCAGAGCAATCAGCTCTTCCCCTCCTCTTCATGTTGTGGTGCTTCTGTATTTGAATATTTAGTCATGCTTTAATGCGCATTAAATGGCATGATTATCAGTTCCAGGCATGTCACAAAAAGCGTTTGTTCGAAGTGGTAGCTTATTGCTCAGTGTGAAAAAGAACAAGCATTTATGTCTGTGTCAGAACTCATGGTTGTATTAGCTAATATTCATTAAAGGACAGCTTAAAATCCAGTTGTAGATCTACTGCTCTTACAGTGTATTTTTCTTCAGGACATTGTGGTTACTGCTATGCCAAGAATGCAGTGTGCTGGACTAGTAAGATTTATAACTTAATTTAGAAACATTTGGAGTTGTTGCCTTAAAGGCTTGTCTACACAGGGGAATTAGTTGTTGTGGAATACATCTTCTATGGATATTTTTATCGTGGGATAGAATTTAGTTCACAAAGCTATTATGCTTTAAAAAATCTCATCAAGCCATAATTTGAAATAACATGTAGCATAAACAAGCTTTTTTCTTTTTTTAACGTTAACACAGATTTTTTTTTGGTTTTTAAACGATTAATAAGATGATGGGGTAAAGGCCTCAGAATTCTCATATTTCCCAGCATTTACATTTAGCCAAAACTGCTCCACAGGGGTCAATCATCAGCTAAAGAATCCACACAACCTATATGGGAGGGATGTGTCACTGTCACACACTTGTGCATGCACACACACACTTTTTAGAGCTAAGAAAAAGTAAGCTTAAGTGATTTGGCGAATGTTGCACCAGTGTGTGGCATGTCCTACAGACAAAAAAGCAGGTTTTAAATAGCAAGTTTGGTGCTGTAGTCATGTAAGTTCTAAGTGTAATACTCAGATATGTCTAAAAGAGTAGTTATAAACTTAGGGAAGTGATGAAGTTCTTGTGAAGAGCAGAAGCTTGAAGATGTAGTACAGCCCCTGTTAAAATTAAAGCAAAGTTCCTAACAAGGACATGAGCAGGAACAGGGGCAGGCATAGATAACGTTTATTTAGTCCTTGATCCAATTAACATGTGGACTTCAATGAAATTGCTCCTGGGAGTAGTTGCCCGCACATGCATGATCAGGGCCTTCCTCTCTTACACAGTTCCGTCTGCTAATGAGGACTCTCAAGTCTTTCTGCAATTTATTAAACAATTTGTTTCTTCTGTGTTTCCAGAGGCAAATATTTTTGCTAGGACATTTACAAACCATTAACATTTCTTCCTATTTGCTGCTGTTATTGTTTGTTACCTATGCTCTGTGGTGCCCACAATGTGCTGGACGTACTCCAAGCAGAAAATTACTGTTATTGTAGCCCACAGTCCCCAGCCGTGTACAAAGCCCCTTTGTTCCAGCCACTCTACAAGCACAGAGGAAGTTAACTCTCATTCTTTTAGTGCTCAAGGTCCTGTTTTCAGTCTGGCTTTGCTCTCCTTTGTCTGTGTGGCTAAGACTTCTAGTGTCATATCCCATGTTTCAGAAGCAGCCACCCAGAGTTTTTTCCCAATGGATGATGGAGGAGTGCATCTCTCCCTTCGACAAATTGCAGAGTTAAGGGAAGGTGCTAGCAAGCTGACCCTCTTCAGTGGCTGTCTCCATTACAGAGTAGATATGTTAGTGGTTGATTATTTCTTCTCACTGGCTCTATAGCCCTTTGTGCCTGCCATCCAGTGTTGAAAATTACATGTTGCTAAACCCAAAAGTTACAAGTGTGTTCACAAAAGACTTAAGGGCAACGTTTCAATGATACCCAAGGAAGTGGTGAAAGCAAGCTTCTTCCCTCCTCCCCACTCATAAAGATCTTACGAACCTGAATACCCAACATCAAAAGGGAAAGAAACCAAGACCCAGAAAAGTCTAAGGTAACTCACAAAGACCTTTCACTGAAAGACAAACAACTCACTGCCCATCTTCCATCCCAGACCTGTGCTCTGCTGCCCCGCCTCCCACCCGTACACACAGTTCTTATCTAGGTGGCAGCCCCCCTACCCTGGGTCCTGGTAACTAGTTAACCAGACAACAAAGGATTTATAGGGTGAATCTGTGGCACCATCTGTTTGCTGCCCCATCCTCTCCTCTCCTCTGTGGAGACCTGGGAAGGGGCTTTGGTCCGTGCATTTATTCTGCAGGATGGACCTGCAGAGATGCTGAACGCACTATTGTGGTTGTCCTCAGTGCAGTGAGAGACAGAGGTGCTCTCTGGCAGAGTAGAAGATGCAGCTGGAGGAATCCTGGTTTGCAAGTACTTTTCCACTGCTGCTTTCCACTGAATACAGCTTAGGAGAGGTGGAAAATTCGGTCTGTAGGCAGAGTCTTGTCCTGAGGACCTTTGGGTTTTTGGAAGAGGACTCCTGAGGGTACAATTTGTTGAGGTGCTGCAGTATAAGTATTACTCATGGCAGCAGCGTAGGATTTTTTAAAATGAGCAAAAGGTCAGGGGAGAGTATTCATAAAGCTGGTAATTTTTTCAGGAGTGAGCTGCCTAAATGAAAACAGTAACTATGTGGAAGTAACTATGTGGAATTACAGCAGGAGGGAAAGAGAAGGCAAGATGAGGATCCCAAAAGGAAGCCAAAGTGCTCGGATTAATGTGATGACACACCACAGTGCCCCTGCAGTGGCGGAGGTGTCTGGTCAAAGCGAGAGCCGGGGGGCAGCCCTCTGGTGCTGCTCTGTGGTGGTGGGAAGCACAAACATCTGGTTAAATGGCCAGTCTGGGAATCCTGGTCTTGTTCCTGGCTCTGCCCTAAATTTGTAGTGTGGTATCAGCCACGTAGTAGGCAACTCCCTTTGCGTCGAGTTGCCCCTCTATGAAACCGAGAGTGCTGTCTGAGTTTATTCATCCCAGGCCTGAAGGAGGCACAGTTGTCAGACCAGGCTCTGTCCCAGAGTTTTTGGGGAAGGGTTTTATAATGGACAGCTGAAGGCAGTGCTTTTGCGGTATGAAGGGTCTGAGGCAAATCCAGCTGCAGGGTGTTTGGGGCACTACAACAAGCCAACCTTTGACTGGTGTCTAATGCAAATCCAGCTGCAGGGTGTTTGGGGCACTACAAGCCACCCTTTGGTGCTGGCAGAGCTGGTTTTGGGGCTGGACTGAGAACCAGGGGAGGGATTTTAAAGCAGTGATTTGATTTACAGTGTAGGTCCACAGGCGATTGTGTGCGCAGGGCTGGGTCATGCATTGCAATGGAGGGAGCAGGGAAGAGGGCTGAGTAGCCAAGGTGTAAACATCACACACTGACCTTGCTGTCAGAGAGATAACCGATGCCTGTATGCATCAAGCAAGTACGCTGGACTGTTAAAGAATGGATGCCAATAGCTTGTTCAATGTTAAGATGAGAAGTTTCATTCACAACAGTCAGGGACACCCTCCAACGATGTGATATTGTATGATTTCTGTTAGTGATTTCAATGCATAATTTCCAGCCTTAAGCCTCTGCCATTTTCGTGTGAATACCTGCTCAGTTCTGTGTATACTGAAAGGTCTCTTTGTTTCCTTTGTAGCCATGCCTCTCCCGCCTCTCAATGTAACTGTCAGCCAAGTCACCAGCAGCAATGCCAGCGTGGTCTGGGTGCCGGGATTTGATGGCCACGCACCCCTCCATTCTTGCACTCTTCAGGTACGGCCCCTCTGGATTGTCTGCTGCGCTGTGTGAAGAGTGGGACTCCCCTGAGCCACGACACTGCTTGGGCTGTCGTTCACTTTCCTAACTTTTGTAGCAGTGTTTGAATTCTTATTCCACAGTCTTAAAACGCAGAGACTTAACAGGATGCAACTCAGGGCATACAGAGGTGCCAAAGAGCAGGACATGAAGTTTTGAGCATGAAGTGTCCAGTTGAGAATTTGAGACTGGCCCTGTTCTCCCTCCTGGCAGGTTATTGCAGACATCGTTTGCTCCATGGCAGCTACTCCACGCAGAGCATTACACTGCAGCACATGTGAAGCACATGCTGCTCTATGGGAAGCGCCCTTGCGTAGCTGCAGGGTGCTCAGGTGCCCTGCTAGCGTGGAGCAGCTGGCCCATGGTAAGTTGTTCCAGTGCGGGGCAGTGGCCTGTGACTCCCACGTGAGCTCAGCCCGCTGCTTTGTGGTGCCAGAGGAAATGCTGGGATCCGGACATCCCATTGAGCCCAAGGGATGAGGACCTTGCAAAGCATAGGTGCAGGAAAGGTGGGCATGATGGGGGCAGGAGACAGGCTGGGCTATTTGAGACAAAGTCAGGCCTACTTGCATGTTTCAGAGTAGTTTTAAGACCTGCTTCTGAAACTTCATTGATTTTCCATTGTCAAAGACCAATTCTGCCAAAAAAGTTAAGGGTGATAAGATCCTTTAGCTCCAGTGGGTGCTGAGTACACAACATCTCTGAAAAACTGGACTGCTTCTTCAGGTTTCTGGGAACAATGGTACGTGTCCAGCTTCAGGCAGAGTTAGTTTCTTCCATTGTCCCAAAATCAGTGTTCTTTTATCCAGTGTGCAAAAAGCCTATCAACACACAGGGTTGAGATACTTGTTTATTTTATGTCTGTGCAGCGATGGGTGCTAGGTGGCAACTCCATAAAGCTTGCACACCTTTCTCCAGTACGAAGAGGTTTATGTACAGTTTAGTGTACAGTAAATTAAATATCATTGGCTATAGGCTTAGACATATCTTTTGACATAGTTTTATATACAATGTGCATGCCCTGGAGCCTGGGGGGGCTGCCTCTTTGAAGTTTGCTATTCAAGGTGCATTACTTTTAGCATTGTAATAATGAGGGTAGGTTACTTTTGGGCAGCTTGTTCCAGCAGTTTGCAAGTTAGCAGATGTTTCTCTTATCTTAGTACCTTGTTTTAATTACAACTGCTAGTCCTTATCAGTTCCTTTCGTTCTTTTGCTATCCTCCTCTTAGCTGTTTGTCATCACCTGCACCTTCTCCCCCCCATCCCAGCTGCAGCAGCGATGAGGTGGGGGGCAAGCGGCAGTACAACATCTGCTGGGAGTTAAATCCTTTCCCTCTGGCTTTCAGGGGTCGTTTGAGACCTGCTTGCTGGGGCATCGGCATTGCACACTGAACTGTAAAAACAGATCAAACAGCTGGTAACCGAGTGTCAAAAAGAAGTGGTGATTCCCGAAGCAGACCATGCAGACACAGCTAGGCACATTCCCCGTGGATTTATCTGCCAGGTGTGAATATTGGGCCGCTGTGCTTTTCCTACCCGATTACAGCAGCAGCCTGAGCTGGAGTGGAATTTCTGTGGGGTGTTGCCAGCTATGTAAAGGAGGAATGATTATAAACACAAGATATGCTGGAAGCAGCCTAGCTAATTTACTTGCAGTCCTCTTTTATTTGGGGAGGAAATGAGAGATTTCATGCTCCAGTGTTTGTTCCCTTTTGTAAGTAAAAAAAAAACCATCATCTTGTTTTAACTTACTGGCAGAAAAAATGCCTGAGTGTAGCTGGCCCCGGTCTCTGGGTTTTGTTGCTCCTTCTGTTCTTGTTCACAGTCAAAAATTGTTTTCTTCCTCCATTTTACAGTACTGAGTTATCTCCAGTTGGAACAGCCTATTCTCCAATGCTAATCACCCTGGGTTTTGAGTTCCCCCTCTCACTTTTGGCAGGGGCAGCGTTGGGGGGGATGGGACGTGTGGAAGGCAGGCTGAATCAGAGCAGCTCCGTTTCTGTCCACTCAGCAGCCTCTCAACCCTTTTCTAAGCCTTTTCTGTTCTGTTTGGGGAGGACGAAGTTCCTGTGTTTGGATGCGGGAGCAGTTGGTGACTTGGCCGTAAGCCTCCGCTGACGGAAAGCCGTGCTCCCTCCGTCTCCCACGTTGAGAGATCTTGTGAGAGACCACTGACCTACATTTCCCTGTGAAAATGCACACGCCTCTGGCTCCCCACGGTCGCACTTCTGCTCGGAGCCTCCCAGAAAGAGAGGGGGGATTGAACCTTGGCTGTGGTTTTCCAGCGCTCGGGAGTCTCAGCGGGTGCCCCAGGAGCACTGTGTGCAGACAGGCAGATTGCTTCTGGGGACAGTGTAGGGAATCGCCGTGTTTGCTGACTGTTAAGCCATGTTCCAGGGCATAAAGGGGGCAGATGTAAGAGCACCGACTGCTCAGGCTGCTGAACAGAAACACATCATCAAGCTGACAGGGTTTTACACAAAAGTCTGCTTGTTTTTTCCTTGCTTTGGATGACACTTGAGAGTGACCACAATATGCTTTTCTGTTAAGGAAACTTGAGATTCTTCTTTTTTGTTAGCCAAATCAGAGGGCCAAAAGTGTGCATGAGAATGAGCAGAAGGGCACGGAGAAAGGCTGCTATATAATGAATATAAGATCCGCTTGAGTGTTTCACTGCTGTCAGTACACCTTGCTTTTACTCCCAGCTTTGCTATTTCATATGCATTTGAGAAGAAAGATAGGCAGAGCCCGGGAGCTACACAGTGATTTCTGCTGTTGTCGGTACAAAAGCAGGAACATTGAACCTGTCTATGCGTTAAAAGCACACAGTGATATCAGATTTAAATTAACATTTATGTTGCTTAAAAGTTCAGATTTCAGAAGGGTTGCAGGAGTGGTAAGAAGTTTCTTTTCAGTTTAATTTGAAACAGTTTAGTTGAGCCAAGCCACCAGTGTCTGCCATGTCTTTAATCCACTACAAAATTGAAAATGTATAAACTTCTGAAAAAGGAGCTGAGAAAAAGGTGGCATGAGGCAACAGGGAAGTTGATCTGCCAGTTTTCATTGCCCAAATTTAGACAAGCCTCAGAAGCCAGCTGCTAGCCCTCAAAGCAACAAGCACATTTAGTTTTCTTTAAAGGAGATAATAATCAACAGTAGAATTTGCAATGTAGGTAAATAAATGTTTTAAAATATGGAATCAAATTTTCAGCTGGTGGAAAATTGTTGCACTGCCAGAGTTGTGAGAGTGATGTTACTTAAACCAAATAAAGGCATGGCTCATGGTTCTTAATTTGACAACTCCCTGTTCAGTATTTTAAACATCACTCTGGTACTATACCTATTTTTACACATTCCTAAATTATTAATGAAATGGATTCTTATCCCTGTGGACCTCTTAGTCATATGGTAACAGTCTTCTCTGTTTCACTCTTGGCACAGGTAGCTGAGTCACCAGATGGCCAGGAGGTCTCCACTGAAGTCATCCCAGTGCCCCCCTTTGCCTACGGCGTGCAAGGCCTGAAGCATTCCACCAACTACAGCGTTCGTGTGCAGTGCAGCAATGAGATGGGCAGCTCCCCTTTCACTGACAGGGTTTACTTCCAGACCCTGGAGCTTGGTAAGCAAGCAGCAGACAAGAACAGGAAAGCAGTTCTGAATCTGAAAAAGAGATGGTGATAAACTTCATTGAACTTCTCCTTGCTAATTCTGAAATGCAGGAAACTTTATACTGTTGAATTACTTGTCTGCTCTAAGGGTCTCGTAACACCTAACATGAAATAATAATATGCAGTTAAAGATGGTTAACAGCAGTGATGCATGATACACAAGCTGATCCAGCCAGGGGACTTCTGCATGCTGGGCATATGTCCCATTGGCTCTCTGAGGTTCTTGGGGTCTCGGAAAGAAACAAGAGACACTGACCAACCTTATCTTCTCGCTTGAAGCAAACACAGTGCTGGTGGCTGGTAGAAGTTGTTCTCTCCTCTCACGCTCTCTCTTCCAGCTGATCCGGAGAGTGAAACAGTCTTTTCAGCGATTTTCAGTGTGGGTGGCGCCTTATTTTCCTGCACAGAGTGATTGTGTTCTGTCCTCTGCTTTCAGCTCCAAGCAGCACCCCACAAAATATCCATGTTATCCAAAGAGATCCTGGTCTGATTTTGGAGTGGGAAGGTGTGGCTCCAGACGTGCTGAAAGAAAATGTCCTGGGATACAGGCTGGAGTGGATTCAGGATAATGTAACTCAGGTAAGATAAGAGATCAAGAGGGGAACTGAGCCAGTGGGCACAGAGCTGGAGAATGTTCATAGTTAATTTTATAGGCATTAGGCCCCCTCATCTGGTATCAATACCGGGGGCCTAGATTGCTGGCATTGCTTTGGGGTAAATGGATCTACTCTGATTTGCAACAACTCCTCAGTATTTGGCCTTAAGATTTAGGCCCATTTCTCCCTTTCTGGCATATTCAGAACTCCTTCACGTAGATGTTCATCTGTGGACAGGTATCTATCTGCCTTTGAAGTTCACAGCTTTTCTTATGGTTTCTCGCTTCTTAATATGTATTTAGCCAGTGCTTATTAATGATGAAAAAGCCTGTAATAACAGACAGCTAGAGGGAAAAGAGACATATTTCCTTTTTTGCATGACCCATTTCATACTAGGTCAGTGTCATTGACTTTGAATGACAATATTTTGAGTTGCCATTGAATTTACATTGTGTCAGCGGTGGCAGCCAAATCTTCATGGGTTTACTGCAAATGGTGTGTATGAAGAAGATCCACAAAATTACTGAAAATGTGTTGGCCTTGCCATCCTAAGTGAAAATTGGCCATGAAATTCGGAAGCCATTTGGGATTTGGTTAACAAGTTAAAACAGACTCGTCCCTTGGATTAAAAGTGTCAGATGCCTTGCACTATGTTAGTGCATGTTTGCATTTAAGCCACAAGAAGGAGGTGTATCTTTTAATAGCAGAAAAAAAAACATTTCTATAGCAACTTTCATGGAAGGACCTCAAAGGAGGAAATTATTAAACCTCATATCTTCCGTACGCCCTGGGAAGCTATTAGCAATTTCTGAGAAGAGAAACCCAAGACGACAGCCCAAGTTTGTGGCAAAATTGAGACTAGGACCCACAGTCACAACTCCCAACTCTTATTATAGCACCAATGAAGTACACTTAGTGTTAAAGGTGAAGTTTTAGACTAGATTCCTTTTAAGACAGCTTACAGTCTATTGCTGTTTGCTCTCAGGGGGAGATGATCGTACAGGACACAAAAGCTAATCTCACAACGTGGAATCCTCTCAAAGACCTGATCATCAGGGTGTGCGTGCTGAACTCTGCAGGATGTGGGCCCTGGAGTGACCTCTTCCTGCTTGAAGCCCAAGAGGTCATGGGTGAGTGTCCACTGCCTTCCCTTCACTTTCGGTAAAAAAGTCAGAAGTGCTGGGACTGCTGTTTTTCTCTGACTCTTCTCCTTCCGGTGCTTACAGCTGACTGAGCCATGTGGCTTTGTACGACAGCACACTTCATCAGGCAGAGTAGAAATTAAATAGTATTTGAAGAGCTGGTATAAATAAAACAGCTTCTGGCCACTACTATGTCTTCTCTAACGGGTTTTTGCTGTGCTTATTGCAGAGCAGGGCAAGGGGAGACACAGTAGAAAAGGTGGAAATGAAGGTTTAAAATCCTTCATTTAGGCTTAAGCCACACACATTTACAAGAGTAAATGGGACAGAAAACTCCTCTAACATAGGTTCTCTTCTTTGATTTAATTTGAAGCCATTCCTGACTAGTTGCAGTTGAGCCTCATTTAAACCATGGCCACATGGGATTTGGTAATGGTTTTACTGACTGTGTTTACATTAAACCAGTTTAGCTTTCTCCATGGAAAAGCTGAGCTACTGGTAGAAGAGCAAGATGATGGTACAGAATCTGCACCGTGCAATCTGGACCACATGGAAGGGTTTGTTGGGAGCAAAGAACATCCATGTGGGGAGTGCACTCCTAGTGATACAGGGTGGTTGGGCTCATCTGCGCTGGTTTGCTTGCCGCTTGTGTTTCACAGTGAGTGGGAAATGGGAGTCAGGCTATGGAGAAGGGCAGGATGCTCTATGAGGAGATGGGTAGAAGAGAGAGAATAATGCTGCTTGTGAAGGAAACTGTCAAACAACCAAGAGGCAGATTTTCAGAATAAAAACATGGATTTGTGATAAGAAGTCGGTAAGGTGCGGTCGTGCAAAAATCCCACAGTCTCCAGAGTTTTCGTTCCCAGCTCCTGTGGCAGGACGAGACAGCAATCTCTAATCTCTGGTGCTGACCCACATGTTTTTGAGGAGTCACGTGGACACTGATCCCTCCTGATCCCTCCGTGCTTAGGAATGGCAGGGGGAACCTAGAGTGGGGTTCCCAGACAAGTAGGTGGTGGGGGATAGGGGAAGAGTAACCTGGAGAGAGCTGTAGCCCGACTTGCAGTAGTGTATCTAATGCTGGTTTTAATGTACACGTTACTCAGAAAGGCCCTTTGGCAACCCAGTTCCTGTGATGAAGTTGGTACTGATGGTTATGTATGAGCACACAGTCACTGTGGGATCGAAACCCTCAAATTATTTAAAGCAGAATGAGGGGGTGTGGAGGTCCAGAGCTGACTCTACTAGAGGTTTGGCTCCATTAATTTTTTTCTCCTGCTTTTTGCTCAGTTATTTCCTGTGGCACCCGAATACAGAAAAAAGTCCCTGAAAGGACTAGAAGATCCCTTTGAAAAATGGCCAACGCTAACAAGAAGCCCCAGTGACTGTACAGGGTTTGCATTTTACAGGGAGCTGAAATGGGATAACCCACCTGGACAAGGTCATGTGCAGCCTGCTGTAGGTGACCCTGCTTCGGCAGGGGGGTTGGACTAGATGACCCACAGAGGTCCCTTCCAACCCCTACCATTCTGTGATTCTGTGAAAACACACAAAGTTTGCTTGTTTTTATTTACAAACCACTTCAAAAAAATAGCATCAGAACTGGTGCGTGTTTTGACCAAATGCTGTCTGAAAGCACATATAGTTCTTCACAAGCATAACAGGCTGGAAATAAAGGTTCAGTGTGGAAACACTGACAGGCCTTAAACAGCAGAGCTGCAGAAAGACTGCAGTTTTGTTTCAGGCCTGGTAGAAAATATAAGTCGCTTCCTTTCCTAAAATAGCAAACTGTCACTGGTTGCTCTATGTGAGAAATGCCAGGGGTGGTTTCTGGCCAGCTCCCAGTGCGGCAGTAAGGATGACTAAGCTTGTATAAACTTTAAGTCATATTTGTCATCACAGCAAAGCTGGTGGGAGCTCCACCCTCCTTGTGCAGAGATCTTGTGCACTATTAACAAAGATTGTTTTGATATTTTTGGAAACATTCTCAGTAGAAATCACTCTCTTTCATTGCCGAGAGAGGGACAGAATGGTCGAGTAGCTTTTTCCTATCTCTAATCTTCATGATTGTATGCAGGAGAAGACTCCTGGATTACAGTCTTTGCACACCTTTGTCACATAAAACCTGCTACAGAACTGAAAGGGGTGTTCTCATCATCAAAGGGCTCCTAAATACTCATGTAAGCTCATCTGATAATATTATCTTCTCTCTGCCTTGTGCAGTCTCAAGGTGTATGCGGGTTGGAAAAGGGGGGTGCAGGAGATGGGGGAGAGACAGAGCTGGGGGAGGATAGGCGACTCAGTCTTTACTTGGGCTGCAGCCATCCTCTCTAGCTCAGTGGCACGAGTGGGAAGTAGTGATCTATGGCGCAGAGGAGGAGCAGCAGTGAATTTCGACATTAATTTCTATTTCTGACACATTTGCTATAAACTGTGGGATGGGCTCCTGATTCCTAGCAGTTTAGAAACAGGGAGAATAATTTAGTTTTGTTTTGTTTTCATCCATCCTCCTTTTGGAGGCACCCCCCGGAAGGTGACCTAAATCCCTCCTCTCTCACCAGACCAACTAGCAGGCAGAGACTAGAAAAATGGGCTAGGCAAGGTTTGTCTCACCAGAGGGGGAAGGAAACCTTATCGTTAACTATCAGAGAGGACCTTTTACATCAGTGTTGTTAATTGTTTCTACCCTGATTGTTTGGCAGGAACAGCCCAAGTGATTGGCTTGGGAATTGTGAAGAGGATTGGAGTTACCTTTCATTGTATTTTGATTCCACTTCTGTTTCTGATCCCTCTCCCTCCTCATAAGCAGCCTTGAAGGCCAGGTCAAAAGGTGCAGCAAGAGGGAGTATCATAAAACCCAGAATCTACAAAGCCTTCTGTGTGGGAAAATAATATGTGAGTTGCTGAAGGAGGCAAGATGCTGGAAAATAGGTGCTAAAGCTCTGATAATTTGTTTCAAGTGGAGAAGTACTAGTCTGCTTCCTCAGTGGTCTGGAATTCTGTTTCCTTAAGCTCTGCCTGTTTATTAGACTAACATTTCTTCTTTAAAAACTTGGATGATAAGTCTCGGGCAAAGTAACTCGTAATGAAGCCTTTTGCCTGCCAGGACTCTGCTAGTAAGGATGTCTGACTCCTTTTCACATACTTCTGTGCAAAGGTTCATCCAAATCTTAGCCCATTAACCTAACATCTCTTTTAAGGACAGGTTTACTTATACTCTCATGACATAAAACACAGTAGGATTACTTACACTGTTGAAGACGATTCTTCTTTAGCTTCTGGTAAAGCACAGTGAACCACTGAAGGTGAGCAAGGGAACATGAAGATGAAGGAAGTGCTTAGGGACCTGTTACCTGTTCTTGTTTGCTGTCAAAAATTTGGAGATATGAGGACTATCCTAGATTTTAATAAACCCTTTCAAATTCACATTTAATTTTTAGCAATTGTATGTGGAGAAAAAATCTCTCGGGGAATTGGATTAATTTATCTTTTGTTTGCCAAGCACAGATAACATTCTTTTATTCACAACCGTATTGCTAATCTTCCTTCTGTGGCAGCTTACTCAGATTGGCAGTATCTCCATTTCTTCTGTAGACTGTTTGTAGTCAAAAGTATACATATTCTGGGAGCAAATATTAGACCAGTATTGCAACCTGTATGCTGGCTAACTTATTTCATGACTTGCAGGGCACTTTTTAAAATTCACCTTTTCTTTGGTAGAGAGACACTGAGAAGTTACAATCAACCAACAACATTGGGAAGTTACAGCCAATACCAAGTCCCACAGGGCGCTTCTCTTTGTGGGAGGGATGACAGGGGAAATGTAAATATTTTCAACAAGATTGCCAAGAGGCAATTGTCTTTCTCTATTGTCTTTCAAAATGTTATCTGGTTGGCATTCAGGCATTCAGTGCACCTGGTCAAGGTTCTGCTGGCTGCCTCAAGCAGGACAAGGTGAAACCTGCACAGAAACCACTCATATTAATCAACCTTTTTGTCCTGAGACTCTAGTTAAAAGCGCCCAGATCATGAGCTCATGTAAAGTAGCATAATCTGGAGCAACGCCTTTTACTTTCTTGAGGCTCAAAACTAAGAATAGGTTCTGATAACTGGATGCATCTGCTCTGCCTTTGCTGTGTGTAACAGCTAGTTTTTCTAATTATGGACTGAGTAGCTGTTTATGCCAAATTCCAGTGTACAGTGATCCACTGTGTACAGCAGATCCAGCAGCATGGCTTTTCCATTTAAAAGCAAAAAGAAGAAATATCCCAGTATGGTCTGTTTACCACTGGCAGTTTTACGCTGTTATTTCCTGACCAATGTTTTCTCCATCGTCTAGGTGGCCAGAGACAACCGCCTTATGGGACGTCCTGGGTTCCTGTGGCATTGGGCATTCTCACAGCTCTGGTCACGGCTGTTGCCCTGGCTCTTATTCTCCTTCGAAAAAGAAGAAAGGAAACTCGATTTGGGTAAGGGAGGTTCTCCTTGTGCTGGTTAGAGAGATCTTTGCTCTCTCCTCTAGTGTGGTTTCTGACTCAATTATTTTTCAGAAAGCATTGTGGATTGAATACTTTTGGCACTTTCTTTGGATAACTGTGTTTTCACAATTTTGGGAGTGACCCTGAATTAGAGACTAGCAGGAAAGCACACTACCTTTTCTTCAAAATGAGAACGTGAAAAATGCAGTAGAAAAAATGTTACGTCAGTAGCTGCTCTTTATTAGAGTATGGGAAGATTAACTAGATCAAGGTAATTCTGTAAGTCCTTAGCACTACTGTTTAAGAGATTCAAAGAAAAAAGACCCACAGATGAATCATCTGCGTTCTTATGGGCTGGACCCTTTATCCCAGTGCTGGTTTTCAGTCTAGCAGCTGCTTGTAACTTGCTGACTGCCCAGAACCCTCTGGATCCCCAGGAAAGTCTCCTTTCTTTCCATCACCTCTGACGCTTGGCTATGGGTTGCTCCCTGCTGCAAGCAGGGTTTCTATTCTTTTCAGAATCTCCCAGACCTCCCTGTCTCTCAGCAGCATCTCTGTTTATGTAACTTTTGCAACCTGCCCCAAGCTGCAGCTTCTTCCAGGCATCTAGTCAAGTGATTCCCCCCTTTTGGAAGGCTCCCACCCCCCCTAGGTGCATCAGCAAGGTAGCATAAACCCATCGTTCCTCCTTTCCAGCTATACCCTCTTTAACAAAACAGTCTGTAGTATTGATATGGCAAGGGGTAAAAAGTTATCCATACTGTTCAACATACCTTTTTAGAAGTGAACGGCCCATGTAATCCATGGCCCTGTGTGTCTTTTCTGCCTTCTAGCCATGCCTTTGGCAGTGTGGTTGGCAGGGGGGATCCAGCAGTCCACTTCAGAGCTGCCAGGTCTTTCAACAGGGAGGGCCCAGAGCTCATTGAAGCAACGTGTAAGTAAAATGTCCTGAGTGATTCTGCCTGAGAAGCTGTGTTCATGCAGGCACCATGCTCTCTCTTTGTTTTCCCTGAAACTGATGTTTTTGTATCAAGAACATGGGATTAATTTACAAGGAGACTTAGACACTGTGGGTGGCAGAGGTGAAAGGCCAGAACTGCTGTTGCCATACCAATTACATAGCACTTGCTAATTACAGCTACAGTCATTGTGTATATTAGTGCAAGGCATAAATTCGCCACTCCCCTGGCCCAGTTTCACACTACGGGAACTCCTTGAACTGTAGTATTATGCAACAGTGAGATAAATATGGGTTTTTTTTCTTACAATGTGGGAATTGGATTGGAGATGAAGATTAGAACAGATGACTCTTGATGTTGTGACAGAATATTTAAGTATCCTTTGTTTGACTCTTCCTTTGTTTTTTTTTTCCAGTGGAGAGTGTAGGGATCAGTGATGAGCTGAAGACAAAACTCAAAGATGTCCTAATCCAGGAATCGCAGTTCACCTTGGGAAGAATGTTGGGCAAAGGTAAGAACGAAAACTGAACAAGGCTTTATGTTGAAAGTTCCACTTGTGTTACCTTTACTTTTGAATAGGGAGAAGCAATTATAAGCAGCCTGTTTTCTCCCCTTCTGCTTTTAGATGGCAATTAAAATGGAACTTTCCCTTCTACTGGGATCAAGTATTTCAAAGGTTTAACATAACTAAGAGGATATTGGTTAAGCCATTCCTATAATATGGCTCTACAGAGTCATGAACTGCAATCTGTGCTCAGCTTTCCAAAGTACTGTTGATTTTCTGGTGTGTGAATATTCAGTTAAACTTCTGCTCTTTCTACTGACAAAGTGGTGCTATAGAATTCCTTCCACTTATGTAAGCATGCATGAAGTATTGAACGGGCTGAGACAATACAGAGACAGAGAGGAACCCCTCAAATAAAAATGTTGATTCAGTTTCACGTATTCTCAATGTCTGGGGTGGTTTGACTCCAGATTTTAGTTTGGGCTATTGTAGAGGCACATTTGGAACCGGTACTGAATTTTAATGACAGTTGTCCTCGTTAGTTCAGGTCCTTAGGAACTCTTCTGACTGTGGATCTCCAGCTAGATCTCCCACACAGGTGCTCCTAACATTTGTCTGAGGTTTGTAGGTCAGGAGGGATGGACAGAGTAAAGGTGGGGTGCTTCTCACTTAACTTGAGCTAAAAGATTGGCCCAGAATTTAGACTTCTCAAATGGCAGGCCAGTGTGCTAACTGTTGAATCATCCTTCCCTACTTCTCAGGCTGAAGGCAATCTCTAGAAATAAGTGAAAACGTGTAATGATAAAGCTAATAACTAAGAGAAGAGCATATCAGGTGTCATAAGTAAAAGGAAGCTGAAATGTTTGACTTCCTTTTTCTTTATAAGACTAGTTTTATTGCAGTTTTCTTTGACCTTTTCCCGCTGGGAGCATTCTTCCGCTCCATCCCTATGGGAACAAATGCGTTTCTTTCAGAGCAGGAAGATGACCTTCCTGCAGACATGGTCTCAGAGGGCTTAACAATGCTAAGTAATTAAACAGCTGTGTCATCTGTTTGTGAGTGTCAGCTCTTGGCCAGTGTCTGGGATCCTGCTTCAACCCTTCTAGGCTGTCCCCATGACAGGTAACAAACTGGAAATTGGTTGCAGTGGGACCCCTGGGGATGGCCTTGATGGGGGATGCTAGCTGGCAGGATCTGGTCTGTGCTGTCAGCCCCATTTCCCCAACCCCTCACTCAGCATACAGGTTAGAAGATGGCATGGCTGCATTATCTTGGGCTCTGCTGACTCTACAGCTGAGCAACAGCTCCGTAACACAGAAGCAGTACAAAATGCCTTTGCTCCTTCCCATTTTCCTCTTCTGTGGTCAGATCTACTGCTTGTGGTTATTGTGAAATAAGCATGTGCCACACAGTAGTGAAGGATGCTGTTGAAAAGCTAGTGGAAAGATAATGCTTTCGGAGTAGGTGTCCTGAGTGCCATATTTTCTTTCCTTCTTTTCAGTACCAGAGTTCCTCATACTAATGCATCTTGGGTGGAGTAAGCAGTTACAAAATTAGGGAGAGCAAATCTAGAGCCAGATCTAGTGCAAAGAGGCACTGTGGTGCAAAGACACTTCAGGCTAAAACAATTTGAAGAGGGTTTGGCCAGTTGCCTTTCCTCTTATCTCCCTTAGAGAACACACCAGGGTAAACACTTCCTCCTGTGAATTAGCATATCACGCACAGGCAGGTAGGTGTTCTGTGTTTTGTCTGGTTAGCTGTGATTCATAGAAGTCATTCCCTGAGTTTTGAGAGACAAGGACTGATTGTGTCTCAGATGGTTGAGTTCTGGCACCATTAGTGAGCTCTGACAGCTGTTAGCACCGAGGACTTCTTCAGCCAACCCATCCACTTGCTGCTCCAGCTAATAGCCCCCTCTCTGACCAGAGCATCACTCAAACTCATCCCTCATGATATGGCTTCCTCAGAAATGTCTGCCTGGGATCCCAGCTTATACTCTGACTCTGCATTGTCCACCTGGTAGGGTATTGCTTTCTTTCCCTCTCGTTTTCCTTTGCCTTCTGGGCTGCCAGCACAGTGGCCTCTGTCTGCTGGTAGTGCTACCTCTTCTAGGCACACATATGCTGAAAGCTGCTGGCTGGAACCACAGAATGAAAAATGAAGCTGGTAGCTGCATTTCTTATGGTTATTCAGCTTCTTTTCCAGTGACCCCTGGAGTGAACCTGCTGTGAATCATAGTTTCTTCACAAGAAGCTGTTCCCTCACTGCCTGCTCTGGTCATTTCACAGGGGAGTTTGGGTCAGTTCGAGAGGCACTACTGAAGGTAGATGATGGCTCTTTCCAGAAAGTGGCAGTGAAGATGCTGAAAGGTAAGTGGGAGCAGGGCTATCTGAAGTACTTAAGAGAAGAGAGCTTGGAAAGATTAAATGCTATCTGTCCTGTTCTCCAGCAAACATCCCTGATGCTCTTTACTCCTCTCTGAGCTTCCCACTCAGCCACTCTACCCATGTTGTCTCCCATCCCTTTCATGTCAGTCTTTTTGTAGTGGAAGCTCTTCAGGGAAGGACCTGTACCACCTTAGGTGCTTGTACAGCACCTAGCACGTGGTGAGCGCAACCGAGACTAAGTCATAGCTACAGCTTCTTCTGAGTATAGAGGATCTTGTTCAGTTGCTTGATTCAGCACAGCCCTACGTCGTGTAGCATAGACAGCTCAGACAGGTCTGCTTTGCCCTAATAATTCAGCAGTGAAAGATGGTATTCCCCCAAGCATACATCCTAGAATAAACAGAAGCGTGTTTGGGCTGAATGCAGCGACAAGCTAACTCATCTCAGTCAGGCATATTTGACTAAGTAGTGTAACTCTCTTCTGCTTTGCCATTTGATCAGTGTACATAACAAGGGCGACTAACACATTCCTCAGGCAGAAGTCGGTAACAAGAAAAGCAATTAATAGATAGGTATCAGTCAAAGCAAGTATGTGCGTATATGTACGTATATATGTGTTAACCTATGTTATTTCACCCTTGTTGCCTGTAAGGCAAAAATTAACTGTGACTGACTTAAAGCAGAGTCACACTTACTTATTTCTGGAGCTGAGCTTGGCTGCCACAGAATACCAGTTTGTACTAAATATACTAGCACCACGTTGCTGTAAGTTGCATCATTTTATCCAGTTTCAGCAATAATTCTCATCAGTTTGCATGCTTTTGTGTAGTCAGACTGTCTACCTTCAGGCATCTAACTTGGGAACTCTCCGTCACCCTCCAGAGGCACCTTCCTTCCTCCACTGGCTGTAAAAAGGGAATCTACTTTTGTCTTCTGAATCATATTAAAATTACTTGCCTAAAGCAGATAATGTGAATACTCACCTATGGGTCTGAGTCTGCTTTTGCAGCAAGACTGGAGGACTCCTGCTAAATTCAGCAGCAGCAGTGGGACAAATAGTCCACTGGGCTAATTCTTGATTATATTGATATGGTTCCATAAATCTGGAGTAATAGAAACAAGAAGTAATTTACTCCAAATTTATGCTGATGTATGTCACTGCTGAATTTGGTCCAAGCTCTCCAGTAGTGTGGTTATTTAAGAAGTCTTATCTCTAGCACCTGAGAAGACTCAATCATGCTAGAGACGTAAAAGCACTGATCTTTCATGCCATCCTTATCAGAGATGAATTGGGGTCTGCCGTGCCAGCCAGGGGCTCCAGGCCATCTCCTCACTTTCAGCATTTTCTTTAATTTTGTGTGATGTCTTCTCTCCCTGACACTGTAGTTTAGGTCCTTTCAGCTAATTAAGTCTTACATCTTTAACCCACGCATGATTTGCATGGCTTCCAAGGAAAGTTGTTATTGAGAAAAGAGCTGCTAATCAGCGGGTCTTTACTCTGCCAAGAACCAATTTACCAGATGTCCCTGATGTGTGCTAACTGCCACCCATCCCAGGAGAAAGTGTCAGGCCCTGCTTTGTTGTAAACTGCCTCATCTAGCTGTAGGTCTGAGAGGTTGTACTGCGCCACGAAGAAGAAGCTGCTGATAATCATTGTCTGTCAAATCCCTCGGAGCCTCCCACAAAGGAAGAAAACTTACAGTCACTTTTTTCCAGCGGACATCTTTACCTCGACAGACATTGAGGAGTTCCTGCGGGAGGCTGCATGTATGAAGGAGTTTGACCACCCGCACGTCACTAAACTGATTGGTAAGCTGGTGCTGCTGCTTGCGCCACAGAGCACCTCCCGTTCCTGCGCGCTCCCACACAGCCTCCCATACTCAGCCCTGCTGCCGTCCGGCAGCGGTGTAGAGCAGCCACCGCCATGCTGCTTGCGGTCCCACATGTCACCATCGCTCCTTCCCAGGCCTACAGGGAGGTGGAGTGTGTGTAGGGGCTCACAGCACTTGCCCTCATACACGGGTGATAAGCATCTCTTATTTAAGCCATTTCTTTGGTCCTTGCAAATGCTACGGGCAGAGTTTGGCTGGCTGAGATATGTCTAAACTGCTGTGAAATGTGGATAGGTGGGTTGGCAGTCAAATAGCAGGAGGGGAGATTGTGCCTTTCCAAAATACTGAGTAAGAAGGAAGACATTTGTGGGTGAACACTCTCTGGGCAGAGAGGAACCTGATGAGGTTCAACAAGGGCAAGTGCAGGGTCCTGCACCTGGGGAGGAACAACCTCATGCACCAGTACAGGCTTGGGGTGGACCTGCTGGAGAGCAGCTCTGCGGAGAGGGA
>Ga0065711_1003710_pt1 | contig 32963 bp, 15 predicted proteins | sample Hoacrofraction12_FD_59098 | JGI IMG/M metagenome (GOLD analysis project Ga0065711, IMG submission 59098) | Hoatzin crop microbial communities from Cojedes, Venezuela - Epithelial fraction 12 v2 (version 2) | ecosystem: Host-associated > Birds > Digestive system > Esophagus > Crop | place...
GTTTCAGCAAAACATTAAAAATCCTACTCCTTTTTTTTTTTTTTTTTATTTTAGAAATCACTCTTGCAGCTTGACAGCCTCACTGGAGCCTGAGCCAGGCCTGCCCGAGCCAGCACAGAGAGGCCTCCCTCTCCCTCTCCCTCACTGCTGGCTGCTCTTTTCCTGTCTAATCAATTATCTCCCTAGCTAGTCCTTCTCAAAGGTGAGAGCTCATTATGCATATTCATAAATCACGGCTCCCAGACCTGACACTGATTGATGTAATCATCTCCCGCTCGCTCCCTGTCTGCGCGGGGCCGGCCAGAGGAAGCGCCAGCGAGGAGGAAGAGGAGGAGGCAGCAGGAGAAAGAGACTTCCAACTTGTCAGAGCCCTTCTGCTGGGAGCGGCTGGCCGGGCGTAGCGGGCCGTGTCAGGCTTCCCATTCACCGCCGCCAAAGTGCCCATCACAGCCTGGGGATGCGACAGGAGAAAGCCCCGTGAGCTGAGAAACACCAGCGAGCCGCCTCCAGCGCGGCTAACTGTTACACAGGCAAAATGACGAGGGTAAGGAAAAGACCCAGCACAGTTTTCACCGTCAGGCATCAGACCATGCATTCGGATAACCCCCCCCCAATCTTTCATGTTAGCTCATGCGTCTGCTTTTGTTTTCCTTGGACAGTTAAGGCTGGTTTGTCCCTGTAAGAACAGACGCATTCTGGTATGGGTTCTGATCATGAATATTCAGATATGTGATACAGCAAATATCTTTGATACTATACCTGCAGCTGTTCTGAGTAGCTATACTGTAAAAAAAAAAAAATAAAAGGAAAAAGTTGTGAATGATGTAAGTTACTGCTCCCAGGGTTTGAGGGCAAACGGGCTGCTCCAGCCCAGCCTACCAGCTTTCCAGCTTTCCAGCTGGGAACGTGTATCACAGCTCTGACTTGTCTCCCGAAGCATGCTTCAGCATGAAGATGCTGCTCAGATTATGTGGTTTACCTGTACGGTTAATATTTACGCTTCTAAAACACCTCTTTTTATCACTTTGATCAGAAGGATCAGTGTACTGAAGTAATAATACAAAAATATATGCCCTGGAAATCATAACAAGATACAAATCAAAGGGAGTCCTAATCAAGTACTTTTGAGAGTGTTATCTTCCTTGTTAACAAATGGTAATAAGAAAATTAAGGCTTATAGCTTGCTTGTGTTTTATCTAAGAAAACCAATAAAGATATCAGATGTTCTTTGTTTTATATGTTTGAATGTAAAGCAGAATAACGAAGAACACCTACCTTCTAAGGCTTCCTTTGCTCTATGGGTATTAACACTTTCGGGTACCAGCGAATCTCTGAATTTGCAGGATGAGGCCGAGATCGTGCTGCCACCCGCGGTGGGTGAGGCCCATCTTTGCTGCAGCCGAGACATCTTTTTTTATTAAATACCAAAATTGGAACAAAGCAACAATGGCCGCTTGCTAACTATGCATGTCCAACAGGCCTCTTTACTATTCAGCAAATGGAAGATATTAAACAACATTTTGCTTAAAGGTACACCGAGGCCATTTCCATTAGGACATGGTGTCATTCATTTATTCACATGTTAAGTGGATGTCCTTGTGGCTAATGAGTAATAATCAACAGTGACTCCACTTTATTCCTTTGCTCCCAGCAATGTTAAATACTCTGATGGAGTCTCTTTGCTGACACACTAGAGAATATGGTTAAAAAGTGCTAAAGGACATTTTCAGTGCAGAGCAGAGCATACACGCATGCTGGAAATGGCACTTTTATTACAGTCTATTCTATCAGGCTTTGTTCCTGTTTAAGGTATGGCGCGTGGAAACCGCTGGTATTTATTTGAAGGTACTTCATGCCTTAAAAGCCGAGAACCCTCTTGGTTTGAGAGTCAATGTGGTTATTGCTGGGAGGTGAGCTCTCCTCCAGCTGGTTTATAAAAAAAATCCAACTGCACCTGCGGTACTGTCTCTAGATTCTGCGTGTAACTTCAGAGAAACGTTTAGCGGAGGAGTGATTTAGGACAAAACCTTTCCTGCAAAAACCCTCGTTTGACATTTATTTTGTAAAATTAAGTAACTTCCCTACCAGCTAATTAATCCATTTTATTACATCAACCTCGGCAGCCAAGCAGGCTAGTAAACTATATTAATATATATTTTTTCCTTTACATGATTACTTACACCAGGGTCTGCAGCTTGGTTGTCTCCTGTGTCAATTTCTGAGGTTTGAAAGGTATAAATGAATCATTCTTGGTCATGATTAAGCTTAACTTAGAAATAAAATATGTCAATCAATCTGGTTGGAAATGTTCCTGCTGTCTAAGCTGGTTATGCAAAATACTCTAAGGTGTGTAGGCATGCTCAATTAGGTCAAGGGATCTGATGGCACTCCTAGCCATAAATGTGTGTCACTTGGATTCCTCATTATTTTTAGCAGTGGTGAAAATGCATGTCAGTAGGCCAGCTAGCCAGGCTGGAATAAAATTACTTACCGAGTATGCATAAACCCAAGGTTTTAACACATTAATATTATACTTATTTTCAAGAAAAACGGTGAAAAGAAAATATGTCTCTCTCTCTCAAATATATGAGTCACTGTTGAATTTCTCATCCACCATTAGCATAATTCACACCGAACTATGCAATACTTAACATACCTTAGCAGTAAAATTTAAGTGCCTAAAAACATCGATGTAATGTGAAATTAGATACAAGAAGTAATTACAGTATAACTTCCTTCCAAGAGAGGTAAAACACAAGCTTTGCTAGGAGGTTAGACCAGCCCGATTCCAAAATCATTTCATGAGAAAGGACACTCGAGACGGCCATTGAGCGGCGGCGCTAGCACTGGTGTTCTCAGGTGGAGGCTTCTGCAGGTGGCTCCTCCATGAGACAACGGCAGTGATTTCTGCTTGATAGACAGGCTTCATCCAGTGTACTGAATCATAGCCTGATACCAACAGAAATGTTTTCATGTAATTCCAGGAAAAAAATACCAGGAAAAGAGAGTTTTAGTGCTCCCGCCTGCCGTCCTGGCATCTGGTGTAGTCGCTGAGATTACCTGGATCGGCTAAATGACCAGGGTTAAATCCGCCGTCTTTAAACTTCCCATGCTGGTACTTTGAACCACCCCGAGACCCTGCGCTTGGGCACAAGAAATTGAACAAGAAACCAGCTGAAAACAACACACCACTCCAGCCTGGTTTTGTTAAGCAAAAAAAACCCCCAAACTAAAAACTCCAAAAAGCTAAATGCAGGAAACTGGCAAACTAAAAGAAAAATGTTGCTTCCAAGAATCAGCAGCAGGACTAGTGCTGCAGGTAAGGCTGATGCTTCTCAAACACAGTTCTTGGATGTGGTGTTACAGACGGCAGTGTCCCTTTAAGAAGAGCACCATGCAGCTAATATTTTCTTTGCTGCCAATAAAACGCAATTACATCTCATGAATTAATATATTCACTTCAGGAAGAATTCCCATTCTTTTCTTCGGATATCAAAATGGAGCCATCATCAGTCAGTTAGTTAAATAGGAGAATCTGGAGAGTAAGTAAATGGAAGAGCTTTCAAATGCGGGGCTGAAAATGCCCTATGAATGTGTAGGGGGCTTCAATAAAAAGATTTTGACTTGTGTTTTCACCCCTTTCCCACTTTGCTCATTGTTTGCTGACACTGCTATGGACACAGTATTCAGTCCCTGCCCGCCCCAGCCCTGGGATGTAAAAATGTCATCTCTATTGTGCTGCCGGGCCGGCTTTGATGCTGCCGCGGCCCTTTGTGTGCCCTTCTCAATCCCTTTATAAGGCTGTCCTGATTGTCCGTGCTGAACGTCGCCACAAAAGCTCGTCTTATTGAGAAAATAAAAAAGTCAGAGAGGGGCCAAATGATGGGAGATTGGGCCTTTGCTGTAAAAGACCTGCTATTCACATTCAGCAGTCATTTTTTCACCAAGGAATTACAAAGTTGGGACTGCGGCCACGCCAGCAAAGCCATTTTAGATCCTTTCGTCTTGAATTGTACTTGTAATTACTATTACTGTTTTTTTTTTTAAAAAAGATCGTGTACTACTGAGTACAAACATTAAATCCTAGAAGTAATTGTGGAGGGTGTTTTCGCCTTTCCAAAGTAAAACTGCTGCATAACTCTCATGCAGGTTTCATTTGGGTTTAGACAAACCGATTATATGGAAATGCAGCTACATATGTACTACAAAAAGGGCTTGCTGCGCTACTAAAACACGCCAGAAACAGACCCCATCTCCCCCCGCTATGTAGGAGCACACGTATTTGCAACCAAGGACAGGAGACCGAGGGTTTAAATTGTCGGTCTGGAAAACCTCTAGCAGTTGTTCTTTCCCCTAACGTTATCCTGACTTGTACCGAGTGTCCGTGGGCAGGACAGAGACAAAGGCTGGATAAGGTCTTATTCTTTGGGAACGGGCTATCGGAATGGGAGGATGGTGATTTCATGGCTTTTGTTACCGAGGTTAGGGACTGAATTCTCTCACTGAATTAGAATGGTCACAAGTGGGAGTGGGGATCTCTGGAGCTTTTGTAGTGCACTCATCTGAGAGATTGCGCTTTTCTCAGCCCTTCAGATTTATTTTGCCAAAGTTACAGGGCAATTATGGAAATGCGCCCTTTGAAGCTGGGCCGATTTCTCTTTATTTTCTCTCCACCCCCCCAAAGCAAAGCCTCCCTCACCTCCTTTCTTCAGCAAGTCAGCAGTCATTAGGCAGCGGGGTTTCGAGTGGCCATTCAAATATTCTTTTGAAAAGTTTTAATAAATATATGTTAAAAAAAATAGACTTTGAAGGTTTTTGGGAAGGAAGTGTAAAATAACAGCAAGGTAACGACGTTCTAGCAGAGGCTCTGTGTGTGCGGGGTGCTGGAAGTCGGAATGAAAAGCGGCTCAGTGGGCCAGCCGGTGGCACGGGGGCTGTTGGGCCAGGCGACCACCCGGGCGCTGCCGGAGCCGTGCCACGCCGGTGCAGTCGGCAGCTCTGCAGCAGCGGTCTGCTCCTCGTCCCCCACATCTCCCTAACGGGAGGCCCAGGACAAACAGAGTTCTACTTTCGCACCTTTGTACATTATTTATCATCGGAGTTTGGAATCTCGGTGCTGCGTGTGAACTAAGATGGCATTTTTTACTTTACTTGATGTGCTAACATTAGGGAAACACGTCTGAAACCAGATGGTGAGACCTGGAGTTAGGCAGGCTGTGACCAGGACTGCTTTTTCCTAGACACTCTGTTCTGTAGGTTTCTGTTCAGTCTATATTCCGTTTCTTTATTTGTATCAGAATATTTTGCTCTTGTGAGATAAATTGGTGTTTTTCTGGGCCATTTAAAAATGGTATGGGCCAAATTCAGACTTGATGTAAGAGGGAGGAGATAGTGTTGGTGTCCCTGAAAGTTATATACACTTACACATGGCCCGAGCCTAGTCTGAAATGTGGACCTTTCACCATCAGCAAAATACAGTAGTAGAAACACTAATGTTTCTTGTCTGAGTTTTGCAGCTGAGGTGCAAGTATCTTTTTTGCTCCCTTATAGAGTTGATGAGGGATCCCAGGACCACACCTACAGCAGCATGGAGCATAAGAGATTCCCATTTTTCTGGATGTTAGGGCTTACAGATTTTGCAGCAGAAAGTTCCTCCTAATCACAAATCTATTCAAAAGAATGAAAACCCAGCTCAGACCTCTACAGAAGTGTGCTTCCAATAAATAAATACTAATATTTCTCATGATGGATGCAGAAGGTTGAATGCTGCATCTGTAACATTCAGCATACAGGTCTCGGCAAACAAATTTCATGTGAGCTGGGCTCAGTGGAGTTGACCACAACCATGGGAAGAGTACCACCTCTCCAATCTTCTCCTCATCCTCCTCTCCTAGTTCCCTTTCACACATCTAAATTTATTCTCCAGCTTCACAAGTGCTGAGGACTCCTTTCTATTCCTCTGTACCTTTCCCCAGTCTGGTATCACCTTATTTTTTTCTGGAACTCCTCCCATCATTGGAATGAATTCCAAATGTGCCCAAACTGGATCCATTGGTTAAAAACCCTCCAGGAGCTTTGGGGTATCTGACTCATTTCAATGTGCAGCTGGTGTGCTTTCATTTAGTTTGTAATAAAGAGAGGACTTATGGGATACAGATCTAGGTTCAGGTTTGGGTACAAAACCTTAAAATGGGTTTAGGTTCTAATATGCTGGTCTAGTCCAAGAATGCTTCTAATCTTAACAAGTTAAAGTCAAGCTAAGAAAAGACAAACTTGCTAATAATGTTAAGAAGCTATCCCAACTGTAATTACACCAAGGTGGGGAGCTGACTCCTCTGAAAAAAGGTAGCATTCGTACTGTTGGTACCTTCTGGTGTAACCTTAGGAGACGTGCAATGGCAAGTGACCATGCCTTGCTGGGGAAATCATTTAGGTCAAGTAATGCAATCCTTCATTTTCTGCCTTTGACAATTTCTATTTATTTATTTATGTTAAAATCTACCTAAAACCCAGACAGCATGGTTATGTTCTGAGTCTCAGGTTTGTCACAGATGCTGCAGAGGGTCAGCTGGCAGCCTACAAGCCAGATACCACCCTCCAAGCTGCAGACTGAGCTTGCCTAGCTCATGGCTTTCTTCTTGGGGGAGATGGATAATAGCTGTCTGGGCAGCACAACCTGCCTTTCTAGCCCTCTGTCCTTGTTGCCTGTACAGCCAGGCACCCGGATCCCCAAGTCTACAGAGTCCCTATGGGAGGAGACATGTCTTCAGACCACCTTCAGGTACCTCCAAGACGAGCGGGACGCTCGTCCCACAGTAGAGGACAGTGTCATGTGCCTTTGTTGTAGCTTCTAGCTGTAAGCAATTGCCACGTGCATCTCCCCTGAAAAACACCACGGTGTGACGTGGTGCGCGGGTTCCTCAGAGCCAGGCTTTCTACTGTTTTAGGCTTTAAACACCAATAATTAAAAAGACTTTGAATCATACCTGCTAGTGGGGTTTGCCGAGCACAGGGTTTGTCAGCTTGCCCAGGTGAGGGCCCTTGAGCAGTCGTGCTCCTCTCCAGCAGCTCCAGCCTGCAGGTGGTTTTGGGGGGTGTGTTGTAGTAATCTGGCCTTGAGGCCGCGGAGACACACATCACCACGACGAAGTCTTTGCCTGGAGGTAAAGGTCACAGATTTTGAATACTTCAGATATTTTGTAAGCCACTTTTGAAGATTATGAAGAAAATGGGTTTCCATGTTCAGGGCTGTCAAAAATAACCCTCAGGATGCAACCCTTCTCTGCATGCTCGGGTCAAGGTAGGGCACTCATCAACAGGGTGAGATCTTCCACATGCCTTGTCTTACAGGGAACAATTCTGCCTCGTCTGGGCTCAGTTTTAACCCCTGGGCCCTGTATTTATTCTGTAGAGCAAGCAAAACAGTAGGTCAAAGTTGTGACAGTCAGTGTCTCGACGGTTTAGAAAGAGAAGGATGGGCATTATGAACTATAATGATAAAATCATTTATGGTACAAGAGATGATGTCTCCCTACTACTTCTACAAGTAGACTTTAGATATGAGTGTCTACTATTTGACTGTCAGGGGGAAGCGTGTATCTCATAAGGCACTGACCTGGTTATCTTCTAACCCCGAGCAATTAATCACCAGTATCTAAGAGGGAGTAGCTGTGCATGGGAGCATTTGGTGTCCAGCCTGTTCAAAACAATGCTTTCACCTTTTCTACAACTATCAGACCTATAGCTTCGCTCAACATGGGACCACTGCTTTCCTTCGGAAGAAGACCTGGCATAAAATGAACCTCCCTCTCCAAGGGGAACCCACCAATTCCAGTCTCTTTAAAAAAACAAAAAAACCCGCACAAAACATTCAAACCAGAGCAGCTTGTGCAGTAAAGCCACCAAATACCAAAGTCTCAGCTATCAGCTGTGCTGCACACGGGAGCAGAGGAGAACAGAAAGGGTCCCTGTTCCCCCTCCACGGAGGTTACGTGTGTTTGTAGTGCCTGTGTCTGCACCAGGGGACTGGGAGAGGACCGAAACCTGCTGTTCTTTCACGCTGGCAGGGAGGGCTGGGGACTTCCCCCACCGTTTCTGTTGTAAGCAAGAGAGATGGCTTTGTCTGCAGCGGGCTGTGCAAAGTTGGAGTAAGGAAGGGAAGAATCAGGCCCCTTTGATTCTTTGTAGTACTGGAGCTGTGTTTTGAAGTGCAACAAAAATACAGGTGGCGGAGGAGATAATGCACGGTACTGTTCCTTTGGGACGCTTGGGGAGACGGTAAGGAATTCCAAAATATGGAGCGTGGGTTTTTCTCTAGCATTGATCACAAGCATTGGTTCAAGAAAACACCCAGAAGTAGTAAATATGCAAATTTGTTATGAAAGCAGAACCTTAACTACCCACTATATTAGAGAATTTGTTTAAGGATATTTGATCCTCATGCGGAGTTTATCAGATTACGGTTTTAATTTGTGCATTCAATTTTTTTTCAAGAAAGGTTGGGGGGGGTCCCTTTTAAAAATCTTTTCTCTCTCAACTGCTCCAGTACTTGTACTGGAGCTATGTCACTTCTGCTAAGATACAAGAAGTGTGTTTATGGTGTAACATAAATCTGGGTTGGAGAATATAAATTCTCCAATATAAATAGGAGATATATAATATCATCCTATATAAAGGAGAATATAAATTAGATGGCAGAGCACTGTTCCGCTATTTTGTTGTCTAAATTATATGGAAATTGGTCTTATGCAAGGAGTAAGTCCTCACAGAACAGGGCCCTTAGGCTTTTGGTTTAATTATCATAAGCTTCCATTTAATTAAACTTATTAAATGGTTTGGTGTAAGAGCAGACTATCATTCTGCAGAAGCTTTCTGGAAGAGAAAAATATTTATGCCCTAGCTGCTTGGGAAGGAAAGAAAACTTTCCTTCGGAGATGCTTCCCTAGGTATAAGGGTGAGGGTCTCCTGGGCCAGCCTCCCAGGCACCTTCAAACTCTTTCTACCCAGAGGCATTTCAGCCTGTTCCTCACCATAGGGCCAGTGAGTAAGATTCAGTTTTTCCCGCAGCTGGTATTTCAGTTTATGGGATAGAAATTATAGGAGAATGGCATAAGACGCAGCAGATGTAAATGAATCATGAATACCTGGATATTAAAGGAAGATCCTAACCCACCAAAATAGGGAGATTCTGTGATGGCAAAAAACCCCAAACCCCCCCAACCAAAAAAGAAACAAACCCAAAAACCAAACAAGCCTGTATTCGCTTTTGGAAAAGCTTGATCAATTAGTTTTGGACATTACATGATATGGTGTCTGTATGAGCCGGAGATGGGCCTTGATGCCACAGGAAGCCTCCTCCAGGCGTTCGCTCATAGGCAACGCTTTCACAAGGCTTTACTGTCATGGAAAGGTGTAGCTAATGGGGTTGACCCCAAAAGTGCTGGCCACCTTCATATGCTACCAACGTCCATGGTACGTATCAGCTTAGCCAGGAAAGACCTTATCTGAGACTTAGATATTATAAAAGTCCTCATTCTGATGAATTTGACTCTTGGTGACTTCCTGCAGAATCACAGCTTTATTTATTAAGTCAAGTCTGTAACACAATCGCTGGTATTGCTGGCTTCTGGGAAATGTTACGCCTCTTACTTTGGTCTACAAAACATAAAACTTTGTCTGGGTTGAAAAAAATGTACTTCTCAATACTATTTCTCCAAATATAATATTGTGGAATAGCACTGTGTATTAAAACTTGTACTGTCTTCTTTAAAAAAAGGAATAATTAGAAGAATAATTAGCTGAACATGTGAAATGGAGACGCTTCTTCAGGGACATGTGAGAAGCTGATTAATAAGAGGAAGGAGGGCCTGTGTGTCAGGGACCTAATAAATATGTTTAAGGACAAATAGGTAGAAAAAGAAAGCACACATTACTAATGTTGATAGAAAGCTTTAACCGCCTAATGAACTTCAGAAATTGGTTGAGAATAGTTAATCTGTGTGATAACACGACCCTCAGGGTTAGTTAGATCTGTGAATTCTTATCCCCCTGGGGATTTAGCAAGTTTCCAGAGGTTCACACCAAATTCTTACAAGGAAAAGGCATTCACAGTTGGAAGATTTCATGCAGGTTTGGCTTTTGAATGCTCATGTTACACAAAACCCAATATACTGAGATAATGGCAGAGAGGGAAACTTGGTGCTAGCCACACTGTTAATTAAAAATTTCACTTTCTAGCAAACAATCATGCACATTTGGATTTATTATGGGATCACATGTAGCTCCAGATGAAAGGAAGTCTTTTACCATAACAATACTTGATTCTTAGTTGCTTCTCTATGCTAAATTAAACTCTGTATATATGCCGAAAAGCAAATGTACCAGTTGGTATTTTCTTCATTGGATCAGGCATTTCTTACACACCCTTTAGAAAAAAATTCATGGGAAACTCACAGAAAAACCCACCTAACTTACACAGACTAGAGCTATAAAGTGCATAGTAACTGCAGTCTCCTCGGTGTTTAGGAACGCTGCCAACGGTAAGGCAAAACCCGTGTTTTAGAGAGCTCAGAAGAAAACGTAGGCAGTGTAATATGCTACCGGCCCGAGCAGCGGCATGGCTGCCAGGTTTCTGCTTCCAGCGCCGGTGGGCAGCAGCGCTGCTGGGGTTGGGACGAAACGTGTCCCTTTGTGAGCATGGGAGGCTGGAGATGCCGTTTCTTGTTTGCTTGAGTTGCTGCATCCTGGCTGGCCTAGGAGAGAGGTGCGAAACAGAAAGGAAAAGCCCCTCACAGAAGGCACTTTTTAGACCCCCACCAGAGGACAATTAGACGGATTTCCAAAAGAATTTAGGGCAGTTAGGCACCCAAATCCCACTGAAATCTCTGAAAAATCTCAGCTGTAGCTGTTAGTAATATATTATAGCAGCAGCTTTTTCTGTTGAAGAATGAGATGGATTTCATTCTTCTTAATATAAATGTAACGCTGCAGAAGGAGGCAAAAAGGGAAAGACCCTGACTCCGCAGAGTTAGCACTACTGCAGACTGCAAGGATGTGCACGTCCTCTTTGGTGTGGGGAATCTGCATTCATGTCCAGCCTCTGCTTTTGCCCAAACTGTAATCCAGGGCTTGCACTCCTGCACGGCGATCTTCAAAGGTCTTAAAAGAGGTGAGACCAGAGAGTGATGGTCCTGAAAAGAAAAAGCAGATACACATTTTGTGCACTTACCTCTGACTATAGACCTCTGACCCACCCTCTAAAAAAGAAAGCAAGGTTGGTTTGTAACAGTGACATTAATAGAAATGGTATTGAAGGTATACTTTTCGGCTGATATTGCAAAAGTGAATGCTCACTGCATAGTTGTGCATAGGAGGTCCTGCTGAAAATACTTATATATAATTTAACAAAAAAGAAGCTTTTGTACTAAGAAATTATGGTTTAAAGCTTTCTTATTTGGGAAAATTCCAACCTTTGTGCTCATATCCCAGTTATTACAGTAAAGACTTCCAAATGGGAGATATTTTAGGAGAAAACAGTACCAGAGTGATAAGGGTACTGTGCTTATTTTTCTTCAAGCAGTGGTATGCTTTTAGTCTGAGAAGGAATTTTAAAAGGTTCTAGATGAGCTGGTACAAATCAAACATATTCTTATAATATTTATATAAAATATGTCAAGAAAAAGTAATAACAGGGACTGTTATAAAACACTGCCTGAGAAACAACAACAATAGCAGGGCCAGAATGCATTTTTTATTGACCATAGCTATATAGAGCTAAAAATATGTGAATCTGTCCGTGGCACAGGACAATAGACATGATTTTAGAAACACAAATGTGATACCAAGTAAGAACATCATCTCATTTGTCATTCCATTTAACTGTCCATTAAACATGGCTTTTGTGGGAAGACTTGTACCTGGAAGACTTGTGTGGACTGCCATTGCTAAAATACGCACACCGGCCAAACCAAGGTGAGGTCTCTTGACTTTGGAATTAGTATTTCATACTACAATATCTTTTCCTGTAGGGTTATTAACATACAGATAACATTAACAGAAAAAAAATTTATTAGCAATGACAGAAAGGCAAAGAAGATTGGTGAGTAAGATCCAAGGGTATGAGGGGAAAGATCAAAAAACATCACAGAGTCTATCATCAGTCTGTTCCCGGGTACCTGCAAGAGAAAGTGAAGCTTTAAAAAGATGAGAAGAAAGCTGATTATGGGGCGACAGAAGCAGCTCCTCTCCAGGACAATGACAGAACCGTAATTATAGACAACGATGACATGTGATGGAGAGTTTTACCCTCCAACTGTACAGGAAAGGATCTAGGCAAAACACTTGTATCGACATACTCTATGATAGGAGGGACAGGGAACGAAAGGAAAGGTGAAACACATCCTCTGCCACAGCCATGTCGCCATGCTTATGGTATCAGGCGCGAGGAGAACCTAATGCAAGAGAAGCAGATAGACATGTCCCTCTGCCGAAGACAAGCTGGGCAGCTGAGCAGCCCCTGTGTCCTGGATGTCACTGCGGACTGCGCCTGGAAGGCTGAGCCTTCCTCTCACCGTGACGTAGCAACAGCCTGCAAGGATCGCAGATCAGTGCCGGGTGCTGGCAGCAGTGATCCTGAGAACTAGTACTTATGTATTTATTTCAATTTGCAACACATATATTTACAGTGCCTCCTGTAGCCTGAAGATATCAGAAAGCAAAGAGAGTGTCCCAGGAAACGTCTGAACCGCAGCCTCTCCTACAGAAGCACTGAACAACTGCTGCTGCGGAAAGCCAGCCAACAGCCCCTTACCACAACGGCCCTGCTTCAAGGAGGGCTGTTTGGGGTCCCATCTGAAACACACAGGTGGTGTGGGGTGACTGCCTCGCTGTCGGCTCCCCTCCCACACCAAAAGGACTCGTGCTTGACCATGGTCCCTGCGCACAGCCACCACCCTCCTGACACCACGGGGACAGCAGACGGTCTCACCCCAAGCTTTCCAGCGCTGTGGGTTGTGAGCTAGCGTATTTTTATTCTGAAGAGAGGCTAAAGGATGGCTGGGTGCGAGAACAACAGAGTCCGGAGGCTGTTCCAGCCCATAGGATTGCCTTAGCGCCAACTCCCACCACAGGGCCAGGCTGGTTGGGATCAAAGTGCCATGGCTTCGCCCTCTACTATGGCCTCCGCACAGGCTGACAGGGTTTGTTTTCATTTGGCTCAAAGTGGAAGTAAAGCAAAATAAAGAGATTCCACATTTCACTTTCAATAAGGCACCAGAAAAGTACCAGTTAAAAACAAAGTAGCTTCAGGGAGTAACAGCATGTTTCTGAGACCTGTACTCTTTTCATCAAAGGAATGAGCAATTAGTTCATTAGATAATATTCAAAGTCACGACTTCAGTTGTATCTCCAACCATGTCCAACTGACAGCTACCAACCCACTACTAAACTATTTGATATTATTCTCCACTAAAACATTTCTAATTCATTTGGCTATAATTATTAAAATTTCTTTTTATCTTGTCAAGAATAATTGCTTACATGAAACTTCTGTCAAAACTGCTTGGCTTTTGTTTACAGTATATTAGCATCTAGGGAACCAGTCAGGGCTGTGGGACAGTACTTCCTTCTAAATGACACCTTATGAAAATAATAATCACCGGGGACACACCCATGCTGCCCCGTAGACTCAGAGCTCAAGGCTGTGCTCCGTGGATTTCTGTCCCGTCCCACTGCTCCCACCCTGGCCTGTACTTTGCCTCGAGCCCGCACCAAGGCAGGCGGGAGTACGGCCGGCGAGTGGTGGGTGCGGTGGGAGCACCCTGCCGATGCCGCTGGCTCATAGCACACGGTGCAGAGAATTGGGTACATTGGGTACGTACAAGCATCAGGTGTAAACAAAGATCCCTGTTGCCAGCTCTGCACAGCGCACCTAGAGACTGCCACCAGTCTGGAAAGACATAAATGCAGAACTTTTTCCTGTTTGCAGGCACACGTGCGTGCTTGCTGCCTCTCACACGCACAGATACTATAAGGACCGATAAAAGATCAAAAACAAGTAAAAGAGGCAAATTAATGAAAATGAAGTGGAAGAGTGTAATCACACCCAACCACGCAAAAAAAAAAGCTCTGAACAAATTAGTATGTAATTCACTACCTCAGACAGATGTTCAAATAGGAACAAAAGGAAATAAGGAGGAAAACCATACAATGCTGGCTTGAGAACTTTCAGGAATACGAAAAAAAAAGATAATTTCCCATTTAGCCTGGAGCAGAAATAAGGCCAGACTCTGATCCATTGAAGAGACTCTTGCCGTTGCCTTCAACAAAATCACCATCCAGCCTCTGCAATAACAGCTGAGAAACCTGTTTCACAAACGAAAAAGAGCAGAGCCATGCCTCGCAGGGCCTTGGGCTCCTGGACGCGGCTGAGCAGTTAACCCGTCACAGGGGTCTGCTTTGCTTTCACAGCATTTTTCTTTTTACTCCTCTGTAACTGTTATTGCCCACAATTTTCAACCATGAAAATCACAAATGTTTTCTTCAACATGCTAGGATTTTTGAATGTTTGAGTTCGGTTGTGATGGTAATCAGCTGAACAAACTCCTGCCCGTATAAGAGCTGCAGTATGCGTCCATCTGCACCTTCTCAGATACAACCTTCAGCTCCCCAAAACCTCAAAAGTTTCCCAGTCTGTTCTACCTACTCGCTCAAAATTAATTAAATATATCACTGTTTGGAGGGAGAGGGTACACACAGTCACCAGCGATTCACAGCAGTTTCACATCCTCTGCATTTTCTGGCATCAAAATATTCAGTGTTGTCGCAGCCACATCGCTGATTTTCAGTTTACCCCTTTAAGACAGGCTGTGCTGGATGTGGATTTATGCCGGCAACTTTTCGTAAATTTATCACTGTAATTTTGCCATTTCAGAATCGCATCCTCAAATATTAGAAGTGTGTGTTGCAAGATGTAATATATACAACAGATTAATAAAACAGTGGTCTTCATGGTGCCTGATACTGTTAACAAACAGGAGGATTCTGGAGTGAAAACAGCGGTTCAGAAATGAAGCAAAAACACCTTCCCAGAAAGGACTTACATTTTGGAAAACCTGTTGCCTTTCTTTGTCTCACAGTCCAAACGGCCCCAGAAGCCAGCTGTGCGTTGACTCCAGTGTCCTCCCGTGGTCCGGTGTGCCTCTGGGCCTGCAGCGTCACCAGGTCTCTGCAGCACCTGCGGTCTATCATCTGCCTGCTTCCCACACAAGCGGCCTCTGGTCTGCTGCCCTCTACAAGTTTGGCCTCAAGCAGGTGGTTATCCTTCAGCAAGCAGATGCTTAAACAGCTGGAACTTCCCCCTCAAAAATGCATCAAACAATTATCTTTTTTGTACCTATCTGTTTTCTGATCGTCTTATTTCTGATGTGGTTTCACTGGCCGACTTTACTCAACCATCTGCAATACCCCATTTAAAGGTCAGCAACCTTCACATGCTGATCGTCCTGAAGGTCCATGTTTGTTACACAAACCATCCTTGAAAACAAACAAATCTTGAGCAGCTTGAATTTTCTATAGCAGACTATCCTTTACCTTTCCTTACTGACTTGAAGTCCTCTGTGGAAAGGCATTCTCATTGTTGCTTAGTTTAAGTTCTGCTCAACTCTCTCCTCTGCAGAGGAACTTTGCCCCAGCCACGCTGATGTGCAGTCAAAATTATTTACTGGGACCGTGGAAGGCACTCCCTGGCTCCACAAGCCTTTCGTTTCCCAGAGGGGCAGGTCATCAGTGAACCTCAGATTACCATTAGATTGCCAGATTGTCTTTAACTAGAGGTCTCGACCATCACAGTTCTCTCCACTGCCTTCCCACGACAGATCCAGAAGGGGCCAGGAGACACCAAAACCTGTCCGTTGCTGCTTGTAATCTTGAAGCTGACATGCACCTTGCTGTCGGGCAGGACTAATGACTGAGTCTCTTCAAACGGGATTTTAGAGCTGGATGAATGATTTCTTGTCCAAACACTAAAAGCAGTTCTTGAATCATCATGCCAGCTTGAGCAAAACGCCTTTTGGAAGCAAACAAAGCAGTTAAAGACTTTCCCATCTACTTATTTGAATTTGTCTGCAATCAGTTCAGGCACAGGACTTAGCACACTGTCCTATCTGCACTTTGAATCTTTGAAGAATTTCTGAAGAGACCAACTCCCTGAGCGGCAAGATCATGAGTTTGCATACTGTGAAAGGCCGGAGTCCAGGAACAGAGCCACAAAGCTGAAACCTCATCCCTCCATATCTCAGTTACATCTGATAGCTGCGGAAAGGGAGAATTGCTTATCAGTAATTTTATACTCTAGAAGTACAAGCCTGACTTCGCTGCCGCTGTGCATGAGAATTACGCATTACACTACCAGATCAACTAAGAGTATTATTCTGCTGCTGTGTTATAAACAAGGGAGAGAGGCACTGGAGATTTGGAGCACTTCTGAGAGGTGCAGTGATACCACTGCAATTTGTCTTGTGTTTTAGTTATCAGGAAAGGAAAAGAAACTGGCCCTTGCTGAGCAGCATGCTGCTGCAGCAAGACTGCTTCTTGTTTCTGACCTACCTTGTTTATAAAGTTATACATTTACTTTTGAAGTCAGTGGAGCTATCACGGATTTGGACTTCATGTAATTAGGAGAAAGCATCAGGTCATAAAAATGCAGAGTATGTCCTACCAAGTGAGGCAAGCAGGATTTGGTGGTCTTGACTGGAAGGAACACAGAACCAGAGAAAGTATATTCAACAATAAACTGCAAAAATTACGGTTGGCTGTGACACCCATCTTGATGGGCTTCACAACTTCATGGTAATTAATTTCATCTGTCCTGTTCCCTTTTACCATCTGTCCGGCTTCTTTCCCATCCGTGCAAATACTATTCTCTGAGCTAGGACTCCTTACTTGGTCCTGAGGGAGGTGCCTCTCTAGTGGTTTTTGTTTGTTTGTTTGTTTGTTTGTTTTTAAATAATTTCTATTCCCTGGTGCCAAAAGATAAACATGACAACTCATTCAAATAATTAAAATCTTATTATTAAAACAGAAAATACTGAATCAGTTGATTAAAATATTTAATATTTAATGCATTGTGTCTTTCCGCTATTTTACATAGTGCACCAGGATAATATTGACATGCTTCTAAAGTGAATGTACTCAGAGACTCAGCTTCTGTTCTCACTGCAATAATACAGAATGAAAACTAGGAACTGTGTAACAGAACTGCAGACAGAGAAAGATCTAACAACAAATGGATAAAGGTGTCCATGAACCTCCATTGACCCTCAAATTATATACATATTTTTTTTCAAGTAGCATCGACTCTTTTGAAAAAAATCTACTTGATTGAGTATATACATATTTGTGTGAGGCAACAACAAAGTTTGGAATTATATTACACCAAAATATTTTTGTAATTTCCCCTAAAAGTCAGTGATTTTCTGATGCTCTATTAGATCATAATATAATACCTCTTACCAGCTGAATATACCGCTGGGGCCAAGCAGCTCTGGAACAGTATTTATGTCCATTAAAAACAATTTATTCACAAAAGTTTTAGTCTTAGCAAACAATTTAAACATAATGTGCACCTCTGAATTTACCTTTCTTCTTATGTCAAGAAAGTATTTGCAGCAACATTGTCATTAGGCAGTTATGTTTGTGATATTAGGTACATATGAAGGCAATTAGAGGCAGAACCTCCGAAAATCCTGGTAGTACACCCAGGCATGGCTATAGCTATTTTAAGCAGATTTATACTTAGGGCATCAAAGAATGTCACAAAATATGGTAACTGTTGCTTTAAATTATAGCTATCATTACTTCAAAAGGATATTCAATCAGAAACCACTGCGGACTAAAACTATTTATGTCTTCTGACACTGAAAGGAAAGGAGGCAGTTTCAGCCTGTCATCTCTTAATTATTTTTTTTTCTTCCCCTCTTTTTTTTTTTTTTTAATAAAAGTACTGTTTGGTCTGTAAGAAACAAGTTATAAGTCCAGGAGGAATGAGCCAGAACAGGTCTCCTGCTTGTTTTTGACCTTTCCCTGCCTGTCAGCCTCATTAAGTATTGCAGGTTCTCTGCTAGTTATTTTACAAAAGCTATCGGAAAAATGAAACAGAACTGTGTAATGGTGCTGCTTTGGCTACTTGGACGTGACACTCTGCAGCGTTTGCCCAGCAAAACAGTTTGCGTGCCAAGTAGTAACAGGTAGAGCTTTTTTACTCACACAAAAACTTCTCCCTACAAATCAAGATGACAGAAGAAGTGAAGCCACTGTTGCTTGCAGAGTAAATTTTGAACAAAATCATGAGATCATGATTAAATTTTCCAGGGGGATTCGTGATCTCTTCTAGCAACAAGAACAGACCGCCCATTAGTAAAACAGTTAAAAGCAAGGAACTTTCTATTCAACACATTTAGAGGTTGGCCGTGGGACAGCCTGCAAAAATTAGCAGTTAGAAGTTTCAGAAGTTAAATAAAATAATTTTTTAAAAAAGCTATTTTCTGTTGCTAAGCCTTCTGCCCCTTCCCCTCCTGTGCTGAGCAAAGAGTGATAAAGAAGTGTCATTAAATAAAAAAAAAATGCCTAAAAATGAGTGAAAAGGATCTCATGACAAGAGAAAGGAGAAAAGGATGTGTTCTCCATGCACAAAACACTCCTTAAGCAAAATGAGCACCCCATATTCCCGGGGGCAGGGAAGAAGACAGACGCACAGGTCTGCAGTTAGGAGGTGGGTGGGTGCAGAGGTGAATTCCAGACAACTTTGTGGTCCAGGCTTTGGGAGACCCACCAGTGGAGTCTGAGTAATTGTGCAGGGCAGATGTACACAGCTCACAGCTAAGCTCAAGGGGTTATGACATGTATCACAGCAATGTGATATGTAGTCTGAATTACAACACGTTCATTACACAGATACATGCACGAGGCAAGAGCAAACCAGCCCAAATCAAGAACCAAGACTGTTCTACAGTTTCCAGAAAGTGGGACCATTTCTGAAGAACATTTCCATCTTGAACCAAATGGCTCCAAAAGCACTGGCCACAACCATAATAGTGACTCAGGATTTCTGTAAGGATCTCTCCAGCGTGGAGAGCAATATACCAGGTAAGCAGTCAAACCCCTCCACTATTGAACGTTTCTTGCTAATTTTCTTTTTCCCAGTACAGCTTAAGACCCAGCTACCTGGCAGAGTAGCATGAGGCAGGATCACAGCTTGGTGCAAGGCAGAAGGGCGTTTTACAATAAAAAAGGCAATTTCCAACCTAGCCAACTTCAAGAGGGTGCTGCAGTGTCCCACGGCAGCTGGTCCCCATGGTGCCTCCAGATCAGCCAGCTTCATTGACCAGGAATGTTAACATCATTCTTCTTATCCAAGCACTGAAGCCACGCTAGTTCTGCTTGAAGTTGATCCTCTGCACCTACAGTGGAAGGGAAGTCAAAATCAAAGAGGTTCAGCACAGAACAGAGGACCTGTGTCCTGATTTAGGCTGGGATAGTTAATTTTCCTCCCAGTAGCTGTTGTGTTTTGGATTTAGCAGGAGGAGGATGTTGATAACACTGATGGTTTCAGCTGTTGCTATGAAATTGAGGGCTTTTTCCAGTCTCCCATGTTCAGCCGATGAGCAGGCGTGCAGGCGCTGGGAGGGAGCACGGCCAGGCAGCTAGCCCAAGCTGGGCAGGGGAAGCATTCCACACCATGGATGCCACGCTGCGTTTATGGATGGGGGCTGGCCGGGGGGCAGGCATCCTCTCTCTCTCTTCCATGAGTTCAAATCCTCTCTTGTCCAGGAGTTTGAACTTTTCCAGGAGCTCAGTCATTTGAGGGAATTTTGTGAAGTTCTCAAAATCCAAGAATTCCAGGTTACGTGATCGCTGCTCAGGGACTGGCGGCAAATCAGTCATCGCGCGTTGAGAAAATTGTATTGTATATAGTTTGTGTTGCATACTCATTATTAGTATTAGTATTAGTATTTCCTTTGCTGTCTTATTAAACTGTGTTTAGCTTAACCCACGAGTTTACCTTTTTGTCCATTCTTCTCCCCATCCTGCTGCAGGGGAAGGGGAGGGGTGAGTGAGCGGCTGCCTGGTGCTCAGTTGCCGGCTGCCAGGTTAAACCACGTCAACCTGACACTTAGAAAAACATCCAGTAAAAAAAAAGCAAAGAAACAAACTGAGTAACGCGTGTGGCCGCTCTTCTCATTGTTGGCATTTTAGCTATATTTCAAAACAGGCACTTTGCATTTGTCACAATTTGCTATTGAGATTTTTTTTTTTTAATCTTTCCTTGGTAGAATCTACTTGAGAAAACACTTCTACATTTCTCTGCTTCCCTTTCCAATTCTGCAACATCAACTAATCAGCAAGAAGTTTGTACTGTTTATAGATTTGTACCGATCACCACAGTGAAAAAGCAAGTTACCTGACCCACATCTAAAGAAATAAGCAGTCTCCTGTTGATATCTGTTCTCAGCAAAATTACCGATAGTAGTTTGCTCAGGCACAGAGTCCAGCACAGCTTTTCCCCACCAAGATTCACGTGCCTTTTGGTCAGAAACATCATTCCAGCTCGCTATTTTTTTTGCTGCATAAGCAGGAGAAACCACAGAGGCTAGGAAGCAAGAAAAATATCTTCACTTATGTGAATTAAAATAAATTAATAATAATAATAATAATAATAATAAAAATAACTGAACACCTAAAGGAAATTGAAGACATTATGAAGAGACAAAAGATAATACATGGAGAAGTAGCTGAGGAAGAAGTACGTGAGTGACACTGAAAACAGGGAAAGGCGATCAAAACCTCAATATTTCATTCCACGGGGCCAGTGTCCCTTCCCAAGGGGATCACTGTTCTTTCTAGATGTCACAAACTACCTCCCTGATGATAGCTGGCCTCACTGGAGACGCAGATGCAAGGCGACTGCTAGCACTTGAGCGCAGACAGTCCGAGGGTAAGTCACGGAGGAGAAAGGCGGCTGCGGACGGTCAGCTACGTGTCTTTTCATTACAGGTAACTACCACTTCAAGCAAATTGTTCCAGGGATTGGAATGTAGCAATAACTGATCTAATTAGTGTAGGCTGTAATTTAGGAGGGTTCATTATGTCACAGACATTATGACTCCTGGGTATTACTAAAGGACTCATTTGTAGTACTTGAAATGAATTTCTCTGAACACATATAATGTCACCCACATAACTAGTATGTAGCTTTAAGATGATCTGACATATATAAAATCTCTGACTTCGAGCAGGATTAAGTTTCCAGACAGTAATAAACAAATCAGCAAATTGTACAGATTTACTTCTTGCCAAGAGAAGAAAAAAAAACCCCAACAATCTCATGGCTATTTCAGCTTGAAATAGCAAGTAAACTCTGTGACAAAACTACAAAGGAAACTAATAAATCACGCCAGAAGAAATATATATTGTGATTAAAGACACACACACACAAACTCGACAAAGACTTTGCATTTCCAGGTACGATACCTGTTTACTTCATCTAGCAAGGAAAAAGTTCAACGGCTTCTGAAGAGAAGTCTGTTATTTATTTCTGCTTGAAAATCTCCCGTGAGCCTTCCTTCAGCAGCAAAGCAAGCCTACACTCCAGGTAACAAACCCAACTATGTAAAATATATAACAAGACAAATGCATAAAAGTTTATAAGCAGGTTTCAGTAGTACAATGCTGAAATAAAAACCGAGTTATAATGAAGTTTAAATTGGTAATCTGAAAAGGTTACAAATATAACCTCTACTCTTTGCTTCCCTTCAGGGGTTTCTCACCAACTAGGTATTTCCTAGTTCTTTGCTTTGATGACCTAACTAGCTCATTCTCACACAAATATGCTTTTCCTTTTTACTGACATAGTGTCTGATATAAAAAAAAAGACAATTCTTCTGGAGAGCACTTATGCATGTGCTTAACATTAAGCAATCCTTAAAGCCCCTGCCTGCACCTTCTTAAATCAATATTAAAGCCTCTGTTAATTCCATTTGTTCACGATCCCCTCTCAAGGGGAAAATGCAATCATGACATTGACATTAGTGACTTCTACGGTGTCCTATTCTGAACACACTGATCTCCAGACCTGATCTAAAATTAACTGAAACTAATTAATCCTTTATTTACTTTCATAGAATTTGCTTTGGACCTGCCTTCTTTGTGGGAGTCAGAACTCATGTGTTATTTATTTCTCAGCTTCCTTTTGAAAACCTGGATATTACAAAATTAATTTTAAAAGTTCTAAAGTAGAATATCAGAATTAAACCCTGTACACAGAATACAGCATTGGTCAATCAGAAATGGGCATATCAAGTTATGTATGAAGCCAACAGGAAAATGCTGCAGCCTAAGCTGCTTTTGTTTCATTGCAGTATGTTCCAGGGGCTTGGAGCAGCCTTGGACTAAAATCAGGAACTTTAAAAATGATTTTGAAAAAATTCTTTCCCCTAGAAAGCTAAAGACCTAACTGGATAACTTATTCTCATTACCTCCTAACACAGATGGGGGTTCAATATCTCTTAAATGGGTTTTAAAAATCTCGATATAAATTTAGTTTCCAGATACAAATTAGATTCCCATTCTCTTACAAAACCTTCTTTAATGTTGTTACCTCTGGTATCCTTCTTGGCTGTCTAGGTATCAAATATATTTCTAAGTGGGTACTGAACTAGCTAGAAAGACTGACTGTATTTAGTCTTTAATTAAATGCTGATGGATTTCTTTCAATAGCATTAAGCTGAGAAGTGAAAAAACATAATTAAATGATGCTCCTACGCAGGCAAGGATCAGCATTCTTGCATGCAAGGTGTGGTAGCAGAGTAAGCTACAGATTACTTCTCAGTTTTAGTTTTCAGATTAAAGTTCTCATAGCTCATGAGAAACCTTATTCTGTATGCATGAAACATAAGCCAGGCAATTGTCCTAAGGATGCAGTGGATTTATAAAAGTCCATTAATCTGATTAATAATTGCTTTGCTGACAAGTTAAGTGTCTCAGTGCTGTTAAAACTAAGTATATTTTAAAAGGATCTGACTTCCTCCCATTATCTGTCATCTCACTGAAGCTGTGGGCAAATAAAAGGTTGCTGTCATGAGAGGTTGCTATCCTGTGGAAACCCCTCTGTCATTAACAAGCAGAGGAAAGCCCCAACACGAAGAGCTGGTGGATTGTACAAGGTTTTGGAACCTGCTGAGGAAGGAGATGACAGCAGAAAAGGAGGACTGTTCAGGTTAATCTTTAACACTCCTCTTCTAAATGGAAATATTTCCAATACTAATGATCTCCTGCAATTTCCACGTGCATATCTAAAACATTCCCTTTTTGTAGACATGTTCTACGTGACATCTTAGCAGAAAGCAAGAGATACAGACTCTGATCTCAGCTTCGCCACTGACCTGCCCTGTGACCCCGGATAAATCATTCCACTGTTCTGTTTCTCTTCTTACTTTTGTCTGTCTTGCTTCTTTAGAGCACAAGTTCTTCATATAAGGAGCCAACATCTACTTACTTTTTTGTCCAGGATGTTGAGGCCCTATCTCGGATGAAGCCTCTAGGTACTGTTGAAAATAATAAAAATTTTGGTGAGGAACAGACGGTACTGACATTCACAAACCTCATTCCAGCCCAAGAAATACATCAGCATCAGAACAATTACATACAATACTTCATCACGGATTTTGGCCGCGACTTAGTGTGGTACAGGTGAGAAAATACATCCCTGTAGTCATTACTGCTCACTGCTTAAAGTCTAATTTATGTTAAATAATGGAATTATTTTTGCATATTTGAAACGTCAGACTAAGACCACAAACTCAATTAGACTGAAGAGCCAAATGAAATTGTATCACCGATCCAGGCTGGATGGAGATGAGCCATTCTTCTACTTGAATCCCTCCCCTAGCATAGCGCTGAACACAAGGATTTTTCAAGATAAAGAACAAAGTGCTGCTCACACTAGATCAAGTCACAGCTGCTAGGCAGGACAGTTCTGAGATACCAATTTGAACCCCTCCAGCCAAGCAGATGCCATATCTTACCCACCTCAGAAGACCACTGAAATGATCAGCCTATTTTATACAAGACTGGATGTACTTCTGCCTCCTCTTGAGGCCACGTTTCATGGAGGATTGACCCTTCTACCCCTGGTACTTTGGGCCTCAAGCCTGGGAGATTTAAATCCTGATGTTACTTAGGATCTCCATTAGGTACGTAGACTCCCAAGAAGGGCACAACTCCAAAAGTGCTGTCTTGAGCACCTCCTAAATTTTCCTTACTCAGTATGCTGGCTGCTGTGACTCTTACTCTAAGTTGCCTCAGATCAGCTGACTTGGCTGAATCCCTCTACACCCTCACCTCACCAGGAAGACATGCTCAGGCACAGCCTTAGCAGTGGTGATACACAAGGAACAATGTAAGCAAGCCAATCCTACCTTCCAGCACGGGGACAGCCAACCTGTGACACTTGAGCTTCGTGATGTTGATAAGCAGATTGAGCATAGCTCCCATGCTAAGACTACATCACACGTCTTGCACCAGGACTGTGTTGGTGGAAAACCTTCTGGGTAATTCAGATCTTCAGCTGTGGGATACTGTAAGTCAGCAAGAACTGCCAAAAATGGTATTCCAGGACCATGCTGGGATCCAGTTGCGTGCTCACTGCAACCCCATTAGGTACTTCAAAACTGAGATCCCCCTGGGCAGCTTCCATTGCCTTACACCTGCAAACTTCTGTGTGTGTCTCCGAGGTATGTACCTGCCCACTGCCTCTCAGCCACAGGAAAATTTTGGGGTGTAGCCCGTAAATTGGAGGAGGATTGACCACTTCCTCACTATCAGCTCTGTCCTCATTAGCAATACCACAGGCTTCCTTCAGTGCAAGATTTTCAGTTCCCTGGGAACTTCAGCAGAGCTGTGAAAGCTGTCCTAAGAAATCTGGATAAATGAATGTATATGCTAAAATGCTAGGACAGACTTCTTACAAAATTCTATGTCGCTTTTGAGTTGAGCTGCATAAAAAGCAAAAGGAAACCAGCGGCAGCTTTGGTAAACATGCTTTACTAAAGAAACTGCAGTGGTCCAAAGAAACCCCACTCAGAAATACTGAATAAAGCTAAGACTGTAAGAAAAAGTATAAGAAACTAACAGTTTTCTTCTTTTCCTCCCTTTACCCTTCCTCCCTTTTTTAAAGTAAGCTTGACCTAGCGCAACTCCTAGAAGTTACCTGCTGGGCACATCAGAAATATATCAGTAACTAGAGAATGAAGAATATATCTCAGACCATGAAAAAGAAACCAAAATGAAAGCTTTACCATTAGGAATATTAATGTCGGTACTGTCTGAGTTAAGACAGTTACAGACTGGGAGACTCGGTTTCTGCTCTTAGTTTGCGTAAGTAGGAATATCAGCAATTCATCCTGTGAAAAATAGTACTTCAGCTGGTGGAGCTGGAAGACAAGAGCGAGAGACATTGAGGCCTTTTGTCTCAGATTACATGTCCAAGGGCTAGAAAAACCCTGCTCCCTCTTTTTCTTTCCCCCTGTAAAAAACAAATAAAAGGAAACAGAAGGAAAAAAAACCCACCAACGACATAGCAACATGACAGTGATGTGGATAATGATCTCTGGCAGCCTAAGATAAGATCACAGCCCTTGGGACTGGTGGAGTCTGGAGCTAGCGGACCCCTGCTTTGGGGAAAAACTAGAAGAGTACAGAAAAAAAAGTTCAGTTCTCATATTAAGAAGAAAGGAGAGGCATGTTGCTAAATCTATTCCTTCTGAAGAAGCCTTTGAAAATATAAATGTATGAAAACATCTGAGTCACTTCTGCATCCAGGAGTGAGTGATCCCACCTACCTTCACCAGTAATGCCAGGAAGGGCTGCCTTACTTCCAGTTTGTCCCAGGAACTATGCCATTTTCTGTTAGTTCCATGAATTTTTTTCAGTACAAGTCACGGTGCAGATATCATTTTCCTATTGAAGTCACTTTCTTTCTTTTTTTTTTAATGCAAACTTGTGCATAAATTTTAAACTGAGCAAATAATGAATCGGGTTCACCTAAATTACTGCCATCACTATCCTACCCCAAGTCTCTGTCAGATTTTGGGAACAAGCCTGTTCTTTCACAGAGATTGTTTGGGACATCTGTAAGGTAATTGAATAAGAAAAAAAAAAAAAATCAGTTCTGTTCCAAGAAAAGATCCAGAAACTCCTCAAAGTTCACAAGTGGCTTTGTTGTTTCCATTGATTTTAGATGGAAGGTGTGAAATACAACAACTAAATGGCAGTACCACTGAAAAATCAAGTTATTTATGGTTCTCTTCAGTTGGATCAATTTCTCTAAATAATTCCTTGTTTATCTGCGATACTGTTTGGACTGAAGCTTGCTTTTCTGGGATGCTATTTAAGAGCATGTCAAACCGTGTCCTGGCTGCTGCTGAATCCTGAGCTCTTATGAAAATCCAGCCCTTTCGCTGGGTGCTGAACAAAGACAAGCCATGCTTCTGGTTAGCTTAAAAGCCTGGTACCAAAAAAAAAATCACAGGGTTGGCAGACCCATGCATGCTTGAACAGAGGAAAATACACTATAATCAATTGCTGAGTGGGTGGAAAGAGCAGGGAGCAGCGGTTCAGTGAATCACTTCCTCCCCCAAGGCCTTGTTGTCATTAGAAGCACAGGTGTGTGGTTTTAAAAACACATGTTGTCCACACTGATACTTTAACAAGCATTAGTCAAAGCAGTAGCAGTTTTAACAGGCATTTACTGGTCAAGATAACCCAGAGGGGGGGAGCTTAGGGTTTATCGCAGTCAGCTAACGTGTTAAAACTGTAGCTGCCTAGTCCAAGAAAGGATTTTAACATGAGTTAAAAATAAAGTCCTTTTTGTACATGCATGGCTTAAGAGAGAAGAGTCCAAATCCCTTCTTCCATCAAGAATAATAGAAAGAAGCAGAAGAAAAAGAGGATTAGAAGCAGCATATGTGCTCTGTCCTCCCTGTTTTCCTCCCAAGCTTTTATTTTGCTTTGCTCCACTTACCGAGCATGCCACTGGATGCCAGCTGAATTAATTTCTGTATTACCTTTCAAATCAGGCCCACATACAGAACAGGGTCAAAGCATGGATTTCTGCTGCCAGGTGCCCACTGGTACAGGAACAGGTAACTGTTTTGCAGAATAAACACCTCTGAATACAACAGTTGTCATCAGCTCAAAATCTGTCATCTCTTTAAAAGCATTAGAAACAGAGGATGAGGGAGATGCTCTCACATCCATTCAGCTCTGCCACTGGGAATGCATCAGAAAAGCTCTCCGGCATTTTCCGAGGTGTAAAATGAAGCAGAATTTGCCCCCAAAGCATGAAAGCAAAGTTTACGTCCATTGCCGTGTGACTGTATTTACACTAATACTGAATTTGGAGCTCAATGCCTGGTACTAATCATTCATTCTGAGTCAATTTGAACGTAGCTTTCTCTAGAGGCAACTGAAGTCTAAACTGAAACACTGTAGGAAATAAAATGTCATTTAACTGGAGAGAGGAAAGAGCCATGTGAAACTAAGAGAATTCAAGGGGCACTCCTTTCTGCTGTCATTTGTCATGTATGACACAGGAATGTTGATATCATCCTCTGATAAATGACACTGGCACCTGCATCAGAGAGATATTCTTCAGCAAAATAGAAGTTTGAAAATCCAGCAGCAGGGCACTACTAGTAGGTTCCAGGAGCTTGCAAGAAAGGAAAGATAGATGATGGTAATTTTCTTCCAAAGAGAAACATAAGACTTTTTAAGCACCATTCTCTTTTGCTTCCCCTTCTGCTCCCTCTGGGCTTTGGGAAATGATTCTGTTTTCTAAATCTAATAGTGGCTTAGACACAAGCTATATGTTATCCAAGAGCTAACCTGTGGCACTCATGCCATCACACAGTCTAGGGGGGTCAGCGGCAAGCAGAGTACCCCAGAAGGCACACCTAGGAACAGGAACTCCAGAGAGGCCAGCATGGCCTTCTCCAATCCCAGGCCACTTAGAGATGTCAGCAAACAGCCTGTTCTAGCACTAAGCCTTCCAAATCTCACCTTTGCATCCACAACCTGCAATGTGGAGACTTATTGCTTTTAGCAAGAGCAGGAATACACGTCTCCATCCCACTCCCGGGAGGTATTCTGTACAGCTGCAGGGTGGGTTTGTGGCACAGGACAATTCTCACGTGACTTCTGCACAGCCATGCAAAGCCTGCTATGGTGTCGTTTGACATCAACAGGCAAAGATAACTAAAGAAATCTTTTTACCATGCCATCTTAGGACAGACACATCACAAGTTTTCTGTTTTGAAAAGCTGAAGACCAGTGGATTAACTGTATTTGTGAGGGGAAAGTCCTGCTACTCTTAAAAATGAAAAGAAAATACATGTGTTCTCTCCGTCAGATTTTCCACTTGGTTGGCTTACGGAGTTTATATGCAGCTTGATTTTTTTCTTCTAATTGTATGATTTATTCATCCCAGAAAAGAAGGATAAAAAAATCTATTGGATTTGGAACAGCAGGTTGGGAGGGCAAGTGTGCAAGGTCTGTGACCCAGGTAGCTTTGTTCATCCTCAGGAAACCTGCGCTCCGTGCCAATGACCTCCCTCACTACAGGCTAGTCCCAGTTTGCTCTAACCTGCTAACTACTGTCCAGTCTATTTATCATCTGCCATCTCTAGGGATCACTGCGCAGTGATACGGACTAATAGCCCAGCAATATGCCAAGACATATCCTTTTCACCCCACACAGTCAGCACTGTCTTCCAGACCTCTTAGTGCATGAGGGAGGCTGGAATCTGGATGAAGAACAGCTGGCTTAAAACACACTCTGACAAGCCAATACTGTCTAAAAGGAGAAGACACTGGAATAACGGAGCAGTACACAGGCACACCTTCATTTGCAGGGCTCTGACTAGGGCAGTTAAAATATTACACTGCTTTTGTGTCTTACTGAATCCATCTTTGGTACTGAGCACCGGAGTAGAAGCAATCTCCGCACTCCTGATTCTCCTGCTGGAAGAACAACCCCACATGTGTGTCTTCAGTATTTTCAGGTTGGATCACTGTAACCTGGACTATGTGATGTATTCACCGGGAAATACACCTTCACCTTCTAACCCAGAGAAGCAAAAGAGAGCTTATCATACTGATGTGCTCTTCAGGCTGCTTTGGACTAAAGACTATAATTAAGCAGCAGCCTTGTGAGTCCCAACCAGCTGGGCTGAGTGCCTTCCCCATCAGAAAGCCCAAGCCTTTCTGCATCACGGTGAAAGGGGAATGATAACTCTGGTTGCTGGTCTCTTGACTGGATAGAGTTAGCTCAGCCTCATTTGAAAAGGCTGTTTAGGAAAAGGTGATCCATTTTGTCTCTTCGTGTCATACATGAATGGCTATGGTCATCACAGGAGACAGTAATACAATTTTCATACTCAAGCATGTACCAAATTTTAAGTGCTTAGGCTTGGATGAATAACTTTCAGCAGCCTGTTCTTCATAAGAAAACAGTAACTTCAGGGACTGAGGGAGAATGTGAATTCTTACGAAGAACGGTGAGACAGGGGATTGGTTTTTATCGTATGCATTTTCTTCAACAAAATATGGACATTTATTACCCTTACAGTCTTGATACTCCTAACAGCTTTTCTGTAGCAACCTATTACTTGATTAGTTTACACTGTCAGAGCACAGCAATGATGACATAATTTTTTTGTAATGAAGATAAATATTGCCTCAGAATGTCAGAATGCACCACATCACACATTAAGTGTAATGATTTCAAAATACCCTAAAGAAAAGTCTTCTGGGCTCGTTGCAGGAAAATACATATGCATACATGTCTGATTTTGATTAAAATGCAAGTTGCTGAAATGCTCAGTTTGGTCCAAGACTAGAATCAACTGTTCAGCCCCATAGATTGAAATGCAGAATGGGAGGGGAAAAAAAATCCTCCCAGGACTCTCCATATTCTCTATGCATTGGCCAGACAATGATCTAATCACAGCAGTGACTTTAGGGATATTTGTTTATCTGCTCTGAGCCCAGCGAAGTGGCTCAGTTGTAACATGGCGTTTCACCGATGTTCAGTTGGACCAAGCCTTGTTGTATTAGTAACTTTAACCTAAAGGAGGCTATTCATAGTAGGCATTCAGTAATGCGACAAAAGTGGTAATTTGAAGACGGTTGCAAACACATTTGTGGATACAAATGAGGCAACCAGAAGTCTTCATATTTTATCTGTGTAAATGCCCGCATAAAATGGCAGGGCGGGAGTCCTGAGGGTTTCTCCCAGAGCGGTGATGCTAGGCTGATTCTTCATCCAGGCAACTGGGGGGTTCTCTTAATAGTTTTGATTATTAGACTCCTGACTATTAGTCAGAGTGCAGAATCAGGCCCGTAGCACTGACAAAATTCTGCGCTCAATCTTTTCTGACCTCTCATTTGAAAGTATGTTTAGACGCAAATGCAAAATGCAGAAGATTGAGGAGATGGAGGCTAAAAGGAGGAAAGCTGAAGGAAAATAAGCTATAAATATGAACTGGGTCATATAAAAAGATTAAGTATAAAAGACAGCTTTCTTGTAATGTCCAGCTGTTTCTCCTAAATATTTCTAGCAAACCTACATATGTACAGTTTCAGAAATGTACCAAGAGGGAATATTAGTACTTCACTTAAAAAAAACTCTGTAGGATTTCTAGTGGTTTTGAAGCTGTAGCGCTGAGATCTGTCAGGATAGGACAGGAGTTATTTCAACAGTACTCAATAGCTCTCCCACTGCTTTACCATGGATTGATCCATTTTTACCCTTTCTTGCCTTTCTGCAGTCACACACAGATGTAAAACAGATTAAGGCTCTGTGGAAATAAAATAAAAAAGACACCTAGGACTTTTTTGACTTCCCCTACAATAAAGCACAGAGAGAGGTGAATAAAGCCACACAAGAGACAGTAACAAAATGACAAAGGTCCTGACTCATAGTTTATCGAGATGACAACTCAGTGAGTTTTTAGACATCTCTGGCATGAAGACTATTTTTGTCTTTCCACAAGTTAAAACATATGTACGATCAAGATGACTGCCTGACTATCTGTTGAAGCTTGTTTCTCCCCATTACCTCTCCCTAACAGAGCCATACCTGACTGCAAAATATTCTCTCTGCATTTTAATGTACTTTAGAACAACAGTTGACAATGCTTGAAAAGAAACCAAAGCAAAATAACAAACCACTATCAATACATTATTTACGCAGGATCCAAAATCTGAGAAACATCACTAACAAGACACTTAAATTTTCAGCCACAGATCTTGCGCATGGAAAAGCATCATTATCCATACCCGGCTGCTGGGAAAACGGTTCAGGGGCAGGACTGCATGCTTGCAACTAGAAGCGTTTGATTGCTGCCTCTTGCAGCAATTCTTACCAGTGCAAAATGAAAGCAAGAGGCTTTCGCTCTGCCTTGGCAGCATTTTATACTCTGTTTCTTTTGGTGCAGGGCTCTGCACAAGCTCTGGAACCGCAGAGGACCGATCCCTGGGCTCCTACACCCCACTCAGTCCCAGACCACTGGCACCAGGTCCTTTTGCCTCCCAGGCCAGCACGCTGTCGACCGGACCTCACCGCACACAGTGTCTAGGCTCTGGAATGCCTCAGATTTAGCTTCAGACACAATAAGGATTACAAATTATAGAGCACAGTGGGAATAAAAGAGATGGGTTGCCCCCTCTGACTATCCATCACTGTTTCCCACGTCTCTGGGCAAAAGCAAAGCAAAGCTTTCTCAACAGCCCAAAGACAAAAATAGATTGTATGTATTTTGAAATGTTATACTTTCCTACTTTTAGGCTAATAAAAGTCAGAAAGTACAGAAGACATTGATTTTACACTTTCTAAAGTCACTGCAATAAGTGTCACTACAATTTATATTTTCAAATGATAAAATATTGAAGCAGTGTGAAGTAGTTGAAATAACATTTTTCAGCTCAAAGTGCTTAAAGATGAAGCGCTTCCATTATACGCAAATTTTGCTATCTCTTTTTTTATCTATAGAAAGTTTAGGCACAAAGAAATTAAACAAGCTGCTGCACAGCCATATGGCAAGTGAGAATCAGTGAGGTTATATTTTTGTTCTGAGGTTTAAAATGTGAAACTGACTGAAAACTAGATGGTTTTGAAATTAAGAGAATGATCATATTGAGCCTGATCCTGTCATGTGATCGTAAGCTCTCAGAGACGCCAAAAAATTTAAAATGAACGATTTTTGTGATGGTAATGCCAAAAGTCAGAATAATACTGGATATCTCTAGGACTTCTGGTTTGTGTCTTCTTGGCCAACTCCAGGAATTTGTCAGGGACTGTTGACTGCAGAAGGCATGACTGTCATAAGCTTGAGAGAAAAGATCTCAAGGTGATGGCTGTAGCTGGGGCAGAGAGAGTGTGCTGAGTTACAGATACATATGTCTAGTAGTTTATTATTATTAAATTTTAGAAAAGCCCTGAATACATACACAGATACACACACACACTCATGCACAAAAGCATGCATTTCAGAACAAGGCTTCCCTGACAGCATTTCTTGCATTTTGATGTCAGTCTAAGGAAATGTGTTGGCAGCTCCTCCACACAAAATCTATTTTCCACAAACAGCATATTCTGCCAGTATAAAATTCATCATCCAGCCATACAAAGGACACAGGGCCAAGGGGCTTGAGTGACACACCAAAAACCTCAAAACACATGTCTGAGCTGCCACATGACTTGTATAACACTCCTCACATACAGCATGAAACCAGAGCTCTGTAAGCTGCATCTTCATAATATTTTGCAACGTCCTGCAAACTCATTGCAGGGAAACAATAATGGATACTAAAAGTGGATTGGCCACCGCAACGACAGAGACTGTCTAATTATT
>Ga0065711_1002892_pt1 | contig 32962 bp, 24 predicted proteins | sample Hoacrofraction12_FD_59098 | JGI IMG/M metagenome (GOLD analysis project Ga0065711, IMG submission 59098) | Hoatzin crop microbial communities from Cojedes, Venezuela - Epithelial fraction 12 v2 (version 2) | ecosystem: Host-associated > Birds > Digestive system > Esophagus > Crop | place...
AAGGGGCAATGGGCACAAACTGAAGCAGAGGAAGTTCCGTCTGAACATGAGGAAGAACTTCTTCCCTCTGAGGGTGACGGAGCCCTGGCCCAGGCTGCCCAGGAAGGTTGTGGAGTCTCCTTCTCTGGAGATATTCAAGCCCCGCCTGAATGTGGTCCTGTGCAGCCTGCTCTGGGTGACCCTGCTTCGGCAGGGGGTTGGACTGGGTGACCCACAGAGGTCCCTTCCAACCCCTTCCATTCTGTGATTCTGTGATTCTATGGGCCCGCGCTGGGGTGACCCTCATCAGAGATCTTAGCGAGCTGGGGGAGACTGGTTAAATGAAGCACGAACAGAAGAAGGTGCCATGGCCGATTTACTCCCTCTGACCCACATTCTGCAGGCTCCTGCCTGCCTCAGGACTGTCTCTATAGGCGACAGCCATGACTTTTCCTGCTCTGTGTCACGCGCTGCGGTGCTCACCCCTGGGGAGATGCTGCTCTGTGGCAGCACTGTTGCACGTCCACCGTGCAGGTGAAAATCCAGAGATTGGGTTCACAAGCGGTGGCTCCTGCTACCATGTATCAGGCAAGAGGAAACCTGTCGCCCAACTCGGGCACTCCAGCGCTTCTCTGCCGATTTCCAGGGAAAGGAGAGGAGGAGACACCTCCTACCACATTGTCTGGGGCGCTGCCTCCCTTTCTGTGGGCTGAGCTCCAGTACTTGTTTTGCAGCACGCCACATGGAATTTTATCACCTTCAACAATGAAATCTGTCACCTTCAAGCTGCTTTATTGTAAGCTGGGGACTTTTGCCCTGTCCGCTGTAACCCGGCGCTGGGCTCCTGCCACACAGCATCTCATTCCTCCCCACACCATCGCTAACATCTATTGATTGGGCTCCTCGCTGCAACCAACGGTGTTAACTTTAGGGACCACATTTGTATGTGTTTTTTCACCAGGATCAGATCGTTAATTGATCTTCGTTCTTTCTCTTTGCCTTCCTTCTGTCTCGTGTGCATCTCAATCCCCTTCCTCACCTCCCCTCCCTGCCCCACTCCAGTTTGGAGACTAAAAGCCAATCAGACATGCACTATCGCCAGTGTTCAGGAGGTGATCTGGTATTTAAAGAAGTACACATACATGTTTTAAATGATGGTATCTTCGTGTTCTGTCAGTTATAAAAACACGCACGTTTGAATCAGACTAACTGGCATATCTTCTCTTTGAGAAAGCATTTTAGTAATGAACTCAGGAATGGTACCTCTGCAGCAGACAGGGCTGTGATGGCACAGCTCTTCAAGTGTGGTGTTGTGAGAGGCTCTTTTCTGGACAGTTCGGGAATGCTGGTATGGCAGGGTGAGATCAATCAACTTTATTAATCTGCTTTTATTGTATGCTAAGATCAGAATACTTTTGCTTGCTGCTTTTCTGTAGCTTCTACTGCAGATGCTTTTTTGTTTCAGGGCATAAGTCGTTTCCTCTGAAATGCAGTTATGGACATTTGCGTACACATTTGTATGGGCTAGTTAAAAACTTATCGGAGTCTTACCAGAGTTGCTTTTCTGCAACAATCACTATACAGCAAAATGGTTATTACTTTTTGGAAACGTCCATTTTGTTGCAGAAATATGAACTTTTGTAAAATCATTTACTCAGATCTTTGGAGTTTAGATTTTCAATGAATAATCAATATTTGAGACAAAAGATTTAAACAGAAAAAAGGTGTTCATTGAAGTTTCTCCACAGGAAAAAATCTATAACATATTGTTAAATATAAAGAGGCTTAAATCTTGAGTTTCATCATGCCACAGCTTATAATAGCTCTTCAGAAGCCTTCAGGAGGTTTTTTCGTTAAACAAAGTGTTGCATTCCTCCTGCTGCATTCATTGCAGGCAGCATATTAGAAGGTGCCTGTGCCCGGCAGTTCTGGCCTGGAGGGTTGTGCTCATCTGTCTCCGTCACAGCTGCGCATCATTTTGTAAGCAATGGAAATATTTCTTTCCAAAGTGGATGCATAAGGGATGACAGCAACATCAGAGGTGTGAGGAGCGACGAAGGGGGAAGTGCATTTNCTTGGTGGCATTTTTGCACACCTGCCTCCTGAGCATCTGAGCAGTCAGGGAGGTCTCTGGTGATGAAGGGTGTAGCTGATGATAGGTGCAGTTCTTCCCCCAAGTCTCCCTCTAGCCACTGGTCTTAACCCTGACCTGTGAGAAGTCCTCTCTCTCAGCTGCCTCTGCACCATTGCTTATGCACCAGGGACATTTTAGGAAATTATAGTGGTCTCTATGGCTGGGAATACAAGGTGGGGACATTTAGGAAATTACAGTGGTCTCTAGGGCTGGGAATACAAGGTTTTCCAGCACCACCAGCAAGGAGCTGGGGGAAAAAATCTCATTACTCTGTGTCCCTTCAATTGTTGGATTTGCCAGCAGTGGAACTTGCAGGCCAGTGCTCCAAAGCATTGCTTCGGCAGCCAGGCAGAGTTGGAATGAAGAAGTGCTTTAGTCATGTTTTCATTCCCTGTGGCCAAGTTCCAATATCCAAAATGGGATTACCAGAAGTGAAATGCAGTTGAGTTTCACCTCTGCCAACCTTCAGCAGCTGCTGTTCCAGCCCTGGGTCCCTGGAGAGCTTTGGGGATGCACCTCCGTGCTGATGTGTCAGTCTGATATTCCTGTCGTGAGCCTGTGCTACGCCAAGACTGCCAACTAACAGACCCAACCGTAGCGATTTTGTGACAAGCCGATGGAAACCTTTCCTCCAGCACATACAAATATGTTTTGCAAGGCAAAAATAAGCAGTAATGCAAACATCGTACTCTTTTTCCTTTCTTTTTTTTCCCTTTGCTTCAGGAAAACAGGAAGAGGCGAGAAAGGATTGACGCTTCATCCCACCGAGGGCTTTTTCTAAGATGCCTGCTGGGAACGCTTGCTGTAGGTTTCTCTTTAGGTAGTAGCTCTTTTGATTTTCTCACTGCCTTGCAAGTCATACTGAGGTGCCTGGAGAAGGATTTGCTGATTGCTTATGAAATCCATTCTCCCTTGAGGATCTGCTCTTTCCATCTTGATAAACTTTAAATTCTTGCTTTCTAATACAACTGTGTTTTATGCCTTTATGAGGGGTTTGTGACTGATGTTCACCTGCGCTTGCAGGAGACCGGTAACCTCATTTCATTTTTGACAGAACATTGGAACAAACGCTCTATATCCTTGTCCCTTCTTGGTCGTGTATAAATGAAAGAGAAAGTAAAGTGGATGTAATCTGTCCAGATCTGCCAGTCTGGCTCGCTTGTACTCTCTCACTATATTGCTAAACTTCTGACACTCTTTCTGTCCAGCGTGGCATATGGGCACCTGTTTAAAGGACACGGTCAGCTTATTTGTGATACCGTTCTGTTATCTTGTTTTTATTCTTGGTTCGATACACTAACGTCTGGGATATTTGGAAGTAGCTGCTGTAACTTGGCGTGGGAGTAGATTGATTAAATATTACCTCACAGAGTCAATGCAAATTTATGGCAGATAAGACTTGGACCCCAAATGCCTTTTTTAACCCATTACTGTCTTTTATTCCAACTCCATTCCCTCTACTCTTTCTTTCTGATCTATTTCCAGCAGTTTTGAGATGAACATGGCTCCTGTTTTGTGCCTAGACTGACCTTGTCTGTGATACCTGAACAGTTTCTACATGGCCAGTAAAAAGATCTCGCACATATGTGCAGGTATATAGGCACACACATATGTACCTACCACTGGTGAAGGATTTGTCAGTATAAGGAATCCTGGAGGAAAAACGTCCACAATGATGAATTCACAGAAAATACACAAAATACTATACCCTGGTAGCCAAATAATATCGTTCACCAAACTGTGACATTGTTCTCATAGAGCAAATGTAATTTCGTTTAAAAAATCCATTTTCTTTCCTTAGGAGAAAGGACATTTAGAGCACTGTACTGAAAGGGAGAAGGTAGAAGAATCTGTGAGCATGCCCTGCTTTCGGTGCTGTTATGCTGATTCTAAACACAGGCTTGGTTATTTCTTACATATATTTATTTCTTACGTATATTTATTTTCCTCTCTGCTTTTTTGCTTTGAAATATCTGCTTGCACTCTGAATGAAGAACAGCAGAGAGATCAGGAAAGTGGCTTAAGAATTCGGTGGGCTGTAAGCTATTTGGATTTAAAATAGTGCCTGGGAGAGAGCTTTTTACATTGCCTTGCTAAACAATCCTCCTTCTGTCACCGTCTGAGGTTGCCATCCTTTGTTTGTCATGATGTCACCTTCCCTCTAATTCTCCAGAGCCTTCAAGGAAAGGAAAAGAAGGAGGAATGAGGCTTCTTTTCTATTTCTTTTTTAAATCCCCCCAAGTCCTGTTTTAAAAAAAGACCACCTTATGGGCCATCTGCCTTTGTTTTAGTTGTGCTTCTTGGCTTTGTTTCTTCATCATTTCCCGCTCTTTACCCTTTTGCAGGGCATGGTTAGCACTCGGGAGGCAGCTCAGCATCCCTGGCCTTGTCTGCAGCACTTGTAGCATCAGAGCCTGCCTGTCTGACTATGGCCAGAGCCATCTCCACCGCCTGCAGAATTTTTTTTAATTCCCTCTCCCAGGATCTGCAAGAGCAAAGCTGTGGCTGGTCTGCTGGGGGAGTACGATTCCAGCAGCAAGGCAGAACAAGCCAGGCACCCCGTGGCTTGCCCCTGCTGCTTCCGGGCGAAGGCGGGCAGGTGGCGGGGGGATCGCTGTCCCAGGCCTCCGATGCCTGCTCTCCGCGCCGCCAACGAGCGAGCAGGTGGCAGGGAGGGTCCCATCACGCTCGGGTTCTCTGCAGACGTGGAGACAGGCGGGAGGTGTCCCATGCTACAGGCTGACGGCTCGTCCTTTTGCCGTTGGTTTGCAGCAAATTGAGGAGAGGTCTACTGCAAATGGACAGCTCTCCCAGACAGACTCAGCGCCGCGCATGCCGGGGCTGGTGAGGCAGCCGAGGGGCCCCAGCACCTTTTTGTCGTGAACCCTGGATCCACTTGAGCTGTGAGCAGGACCCCCGTGCCGCCCTTCGCTGCAGCATCCTGCAAAGAGAGTCTGCCCGCAGGACACGCAGGCATGGCTTCTGGAGCATTTCTAAGGCCATTTTTGTTAGGAAATTCCTGTAGTTATTGCTTTTGCTGACCTAAGCTGGCTATATCTTTTCCAAATGTTTCTGACGTTTCTCACAGAGTAATCTATTAATGTCGCAGACAAGGATTCTGCTGACTTCAGTTTGGCTTCTGTTTCCCATTGGATGGGCTCCTCTCTTTATGGGGGAATGCCTCAAGCCAAAAAGAGAGGGAAAAAAACCAGCCCCTGAGCTAACTGAAAACAGGCCCAAAGGGAAGCGCTTTCAAGCCGCATTGCCTCTCACTGGCTGGCTTCTGTTCTGTGCTTGGGGACGTGCCAGACTTTAGTGCCTCCGTGCTTTTGATTCCTGTTTATTCCCGGCAACATGATTGTCTATAATTATATATAATCTCCCTCTTGTTTACTCTTCTTTCTCTGGGTCTGAACGCAAGCTCGGTGGAAACTCTCTGCTCAGTCTGCCAAGGCTCCAGCTCCAAACTGCTTCTCGGTATCCTCCACTTTCTTTCACCAAAGTAACAAAGACGTTTGATTTCCTCCCACCCCTTCTCCGCGTGCCCCAGTGCGCTCCCCATCCCCCTCGCTGGCACTGGGGTTATTTATACAGAATGTGGAAACAATTTGCAGGAAAGAGAACAATGTAACCCAGAGTGAGGGAAGGGAGACAAGTTTATTGTGCATGCTTACAGCCCCAGAAGTGAAATGCTGCTTTTTCGGGGGGAAGGAGTGGACTGTTTTCCTTTCTTTCTGCTCCTCTCTTTCAAGGACTCACTGAACTACTTTCCGTCTTGCCAGAGTCGGTTCCAAACCAGAGCAACCAGATCTGATTGCATGTTTTGGAGGGAGTTCAGGCTGGATCCCTCCCTGCATCACAGCTCGATGAGGCAGTATCTGTGTGTTTAATCCTCTTGGAGGTTTTGCTCTCGGATCATTTCTGCTCCTGGATTAGCATTAATGAAGAGCATGTGTGCTTGAGAGGTCCTGATCCAGGCTGAGAGCTGCAGCATTGCTAAAGGCACAGTTTTCTGCCTGGGTGTATACGTAGCTATTCCGAGGAACAGCTAGGCTGAAAGAGAAGATTCCTTGGGAGTGAACGAGACAGGAGCTTTTTGCAAAGTCCAATTTCAGTCTTTCTCCCCTCACCCACTTAGCATTTTCAGAACATCTCAGCACCTTGCTAACACCAATGTGAGTGTCTTCGTGAATCAAGCAGTTTGCTTTAGTGCCCACCAAAGAGCTGAGCTCTGCTGGAGCTTGGGAACGAAGCACTTGCAGTTCTCAGAGGTACAGGGTGTAAGCCATGGAAAGCTGAGCCAGCATTTGATTCAGTACCACTGAACGGGTCTGAGGTCTTCAGATCTCCCTCTGTGCTGGGCTTGGTTACCGTGAAGTCCTCAAAAAGAAGTAGTCCAAGCCCACACATTTTTTGGAGAAGCGATATTGGTGTTGCAGGGGCAAGGAAATGTTCTCCACAGCTTGCACCTCCGAGCAGAGTGGCTGCCTTGGCAAGCTCCTCTCCTCCTGGGAGCTTGCAGCCTGCTTTCTCAACAGCCTCAAGATTTGGGATGTGATCTGTGCAAGTTGTGCTGAGCTGGTAGGGCAGAGCCAGGAAGCTGCCAACTGGGACATCATGTTCCTCTCTAAACTGGGCGAATTTCTGGCCATGAACTGGTGCAACAAATAAACTGTGATCCGATGGCTCAGAGGGACAGTTAGAAGGAACCTGTAGTCCGCTATTCCTCCCTGCAGTCTTGCATCCTCTCCACCTTCCAGTACTTACTGCTCCTTCTCAGCCTTTGTCCATACACAAAGTGTGAACTTTCAGTGTAGGTTTGTTCTGTAAAATGCCACATCTGCTCTGCTAGGCAGAATGGCGAGTGTCTCTGTGGACAGACTGATCCTTCTGAAGCTAATGGCACACCGCAGAGATCATCCCAAATGCTGCTGCTGCTCCCTGTCTTTAGTTGGTTCTTGGACCCAGTTAAAAACTTCAGGTGTAAAATGCAGCAAGGGCTGGAGCAAAGACACTTCGGTCACCTGTGTTTTCTGGTCAGGGACAGTTCAGCAACTTTCTTTGGGCTGTTCTGATTTTCACTAGCTCTCAGAAGGGCCAGGAACAGCAACAATTTCTGTTTCCTCTTCCATGCCAGGCACCAACACTGTGGACTGGAAGCCTGAAGCTGGGAGCAAAGAGGACTGCCGCAGCCTGCTGATCCCCATCGGCTGAGGCACCCCCAGACACAGCAGTGCAGCCCCTCTCCAGCAGCTGAGCCGTGCACGGCGGCTGTGGCACAGCGGAGCCATGGGTCTCATAGGTATTCACTCCATCTACACCAGCGCCTGGGAGCACAGCGTGCTCCTCAACCCCTCTGCCTCCCGTCCACACAGCTGCCTCTCGCGGAGCCTGTGGATGTCTGCAGCAGCCTGCCCAGGCATGTCGCACAGTGTGCTTAGCTGACTAGCACTGTGCTGGGCTACAGCGAGTGTTTAAATCTAAGACTCAGGAGAGCCTCCTCTGGTCCCTCCTGCAGTCGTGCTTGCAGGCTCGGGCCCTAAGGACAGCAGCTCTGGTTTTGGGGTTAGTCTCTGGGCACCCCACTGAAGGCATTAGGGACAGACAGACATTTCCAACCTCTTTCTGACTCCCAGGGATCACCCTTAGTCCTGGAAACATGTGGCCTTGAGTTAAACTACATGGAGAACTCACATCTAAACAGCTCATGGCAACAGTACAGACTTGGGCAAAGTAGAGTCTTGTAGCTCTACCTGTAGAGACTTTAAAACACAGACACCAGAGGGATCAGTGTAATTTCCGAGAAACAGTCATTGGAGCGCTTGTGCTTTTTCCCTTCTGGTTCTAAATATTCAAATTCTCAGAAAAATGTGGGAAAAACTCTCCTTGGAATGATTGTGCTGCTGAAACCATCATTGGATTTTTGGAATTTCCTCTTTCATCTTGTTCTTTTTTTTTTTTAAGCATTTTTAGGGCTATTTAGATGAGAACATATTTGTATTCTTCTCTTCATGCTGCTCGCTTACCACCTGAAATCCTCATCTGCTCTTTCCAGTTCCCAACAGAACCGCAAGCAATATCCTGAACAGAGCATTCTAACTTCAGGTGAAGAAAAGCAACAGAAGCAGATGGGCTTGTAAACAGCAGCGACCTGGCTCTCCCACAGAGGTCCTTGCACGGTGGAAAGGAGCAGAATGGTTTGTAAACACTGAGCAACTTTCATTTTCTGGGCTGAAATGTGATAATCCGGGGAGGGGAGGACAGCGTATGAACAGCAGCTATCGTATTCTGGCACAGTCAGCTATTCCCAGCAGAAGCTGTTCATGTTAGAACTTGTAGCAAATTGGAGAATATGGGAAAGTGGGGTGCATTTTCCAGCTTTAGGGAATTCGTGGGCGATGCAAACAAGATTTCCACCAGCCCTTTTACACTGGCATTGTAGTCTTGGTTTCTAAAGAAGTATACTACTGTTTTTCTGTCATTCCTTCCTCCCCTTGAATTATTTCCGAAACTGTCAGTCAGTCAGAGGGTTGTAATTTCAATGATATGAAATTCCCACAAATTACCTGAAGGTTTGCAGCTGGACGGAGGAAAAAGAAACCCAAAGTAGAGTCTGCGCTAGTGGAAGAAACCTCAGCCATGCATCCGTATGGAGAAGCAGCCAGCTGGCCAGGCAGCACACATGCTGCTCCGAACTAGCGTGCCCTTTGTCCAGCCAAGCACATACAGGACGTGGAAATGAGCAGGAATGCTGCGGGGAAGGGCGGGGGGGAGATGATCTGCGGGATCTAATTCCCTAACAACCCGTCTTGGGTACTTCTGCTGCTCAGGGATCCACTTGTTGCTGCACATGTTCCATTAGTGGAGTGACGGTGAAGAGAAACAGAGTGCATCAGCCTCACGCATGATGTGTGGGCAGCCGGTCTCTCTGTCCTGCCGTGTCTGCTCCTGCAGTTGCACCAAGGGGACAGTCGCAAAGGAATCGGGGAGAAAAGCCTAGTGCTGACATAACTTGTCAGGGCCTTCAGGCCAGGCGTTGACAAAGCGCCGAGTCCATCTGGCTGCCCCTGAGAAGCAGTATGTGAACTGTTTCCTGAAGGGACACAGGTCCCTGGCTATATAAATTCTGTTTTTTCTTGTCCTTTCCTTACCTTCTGTGTAATAGAGCCTAAGAGTGAAGCAAGCAGGCAGGCATCTTCTCCTGTTAGAGGGCTGGGGATGCCTCCTTACCTTCATGTTTGGGCAGGACCCTTTTTCCTGCTGTCTCTAGCCATACTTTGCTTGACAGTGCGCCCAGGGGGATTTGGTTGCTTAGCTTTAGAGCCAGGAATTCAATGAAGAGGAGCAGGAAAAGAATAGAAAACAGAATAAGGAGGCTCACTTCCATATTTTATTGAGCCCAGAGAGATTTCTATAAACCACATGGTATCGGGTGTAAAGGAAATGAGAGATGATAACCAGCGTCGAAGAATGCAGCAGCCCAAAAACTCCCACAGCCCGGTGAGTCTCCAGAAATGTTGGAGGGGCTTAAACGGCAATTTAATGTGTACCTGCTGGCAAAGAGCAGCCCCTCAACCTTGTTCCTGTGAAGAAGAGGTCCTGATTCGTGTCATGTGTTTTCTTTCTTTGGACAGGGAGACTACTGCAGATCCTGTGGAGTGCAAGGGTCACAGAGAAAAGAGACCTATGAAAGATGGTTCCAGGCTAGGATTTTGGAGAGGTTTGTGCTTGATCTAGGGTTGAAGAATTGGTGTTTCTGTTTTTCTTGGGGACTGGGAGTCCTTGAGTCCCTGGGTCTTAATCTAAAATGATTAGAATCTGGAACAGATTCCCAAAAAGACATTTAGGGACAACTAAATGCACAAAGCAGCTTGAGTATACCTCCCACTGGAGTTCATCCAGTCCTGGATAAAGCCTCTGAAATGGGCAGTGCTTTAATAAAGTACATGTCTGGAGACTCAAAATACAAGCAAAAATTATGAGGGGGAAGAGATAACACTTTCTCCATTTCTTAGAAAGGGAGAAAATGCCAGAAAATTATTATTTTTTTTCCTGAGAATGCCTCAGCTGGACAAGAACCACTACAGTTTAAGTAAATCCCCATAACCTGACACTTGCAGCACAAGTGGGCTCACTTCATCCTGGCACAAGGAGTGGGAGGGATTTCTAGGAAGATCTGTAATTCCACATAATAACCTCAGAGGTTAACTGAAGTCTGAAAATAAGTTTTTTGGTAGGTGGGCTAGAGGGGGTTTTAATTATGTGTTTAGATCAGTGTTGCTTTAAGCTTTACTTTTGCCTGGGAAAGAAAGCTGTAGTATCAGGAATGACACCTTCACACGGCTTAGATTTGGAGACAGAAAATCAGGGGGCACTGGCGAAAGCCCATTGTCTGTTATGGCAGATGGAAATGGGCTCTGAATTAAAAGAATCTCCAAAGATTCTTTGGGCCAAAAATAACTGGAGTCTGTATAAGGCCTGATTCCCCAAGAACGGATGCTCAGCAGTTTTTTGAAAGTCAGGCTGTCAGAAGGAAGCTATCCAAAATGCAGGCTATATACGTCTTGATCTCTTTTTTTGCCTTATTTCTCTTTCCTGCTTTGTGTGTCATATTCTCCTTGCAGCTTTCCAGAGCAGAGTTACTCTTCCACTTGTTCCCCTTTGCCTCCTGCTGAGTCTATTTCTTTATTTTCCACTATTATTTGTACTGTAGTCACTCCCAGAATCTGGGAAATCTTCCTCAGAAGTCTCCTTGTCTCCTGAGCTTACTGCCAACTCTCCCACTAAAGCTTTTCATTCTTCATTATACAGAAGAATAAAAGTGCACCGTGACACCCATCCAGGTGCCATTACCCTGTAATTCTTTAAAAACTCCATATGCATTTATAGTTGCTGAGAAGTGCAGAAAGCCTACAGACTAAATTGGTGTTAGCACATGAAAGAGAAGCAATGCTGTGGCCTGGTATCAGGCAGCGTTCTGGTTTTGGTTTGGACACTGACTCACTCGGCGAGCTCAGGGAAATCATTTTCCTTCTCTGTGCACCTGTTTCCACTCCCCACCTCTAATTGTCTCCCTGTTTAGGCTCAGAGCTCTTCAGGACACAGCCCGTCTCTTGCTGCATGTACGTACAACACCTTGGCACAATGGAGCCTTGTCTTGGTTGGGGCCTTAGGTGTGCGAGTAATACAAACAAGAATAAAAGGTATGCCCAGACAGCAAGGCAAGCTTCCCAGACATGCTGCCCTGCAAGCACGTCTGAAACCCGATGTGCTGGGAGCCGTCTCTGTTCCCAGTCCTTGGCTTCTCCCAGCCAGCCAGCAAAGCATTAACCAGTTCCAATTACAATGGTGAGGTTAACTGGCACATTCCCAGTTCCTCTGGGAACCAGTGTGAAAATCACTAAACTCATTTTACAGACTCAAGCAGTGCCTGATAGGGACCTCCATCCGCACAGCTGTGGACCTGCCTGGAGCTGCGCCACCTCCCTGCAGGTAAAAGCTCCTTACGTCAGCCCTGAAGCGCAGAGCCTTCTCATCCCACTCCCAGCCCACACTGCACGTGCTTGAGCCTGCTCCAGTTTGCCAGAAGAGAAACGATCAAAAACATTTTCTCCTTTCCTCCCTTATCTGGGGAGGTGAATACATGTCTCTCTGGCTTTTCTTCTCGTCCGCCGGTTTTTGCACAGTCCCTTCCTCCCTTTGTTCATTCGCTCCCTGCACTCCATCCCATCTTTTGCGTTCCTCCCTGCTTTGATACAGCATCTCACTAGTCCTGCTTCACACTATGAGAAGGGGTATTAGGTGGATTCCCCATAGAATATAAATTGAATGGAAAGAAGTGGCTGGTTTCCCAGCAATAATTTATCTGATTAAAAAAATACTCCCCGAACTCCCTCTCCTCCACTGGTCCTGCGCCCCCTCCAAAAAGAACACTGGCACTCGGGCTAGTGTTTGAACTGTATTATTCAAATTGCTGGAAGGGGGATTTAGATGGGAAAATAACTGTCATAAGATGGCTCTCTGGGGAAAAAAGCGTGAGCTCTGAAATTTGGAACATGGGTTGTTGTATGGAGGAGGCAGAGAGAGTAAATAATTCTGAATCAAGTACCTCCATGATTTCTAGCTTTGCCCTCATCTAACAAATATCTTACAGAGATATGCACAGATGCACACGTACATGCTCACACACGTGCCCCCGCACACACATTTTGTAGAAGAAACCATTAGCAGTCACTCCAAAGCACAGCAAGCTGTTCCTGCTGTTCCATTTCTCCTCTCTTTTTTTTTTTTTGCCTTACTTCAGGGCTGATTCCAAATAAAAGAGGAAATCCACTTCATAAAATGTCTGTCTCCTTGTTTGTGACCTGTACAGGTTTTATTCCTTTCAAATCAGCGCTGTCCAAGGCTGGTAATTTTCTTCTCCTGCTGAAGCCAACATTCCTTTACTCACAGGGGCTGTTGTAATTGGGGAATGGAAAAGTCACCCTGACACCCCTCTTCATCCCAGCAATGCAGCGTAGGTGATCTGAACTATGCATTTCTGGCCCATCTGTATTTCGCTGTTGCCTTCTTTGCGGGAGAGAGGCAGGTATTTTACATTTCATACGGCACCCACAGTATGCAGTGATTTATAACAGGAGCTACCTTATTAATGTCAAGGGCAGAATTGCTACCGACGTTCAAGCTGCAAGAGCGTATGAAAATCATTTAGCTAGCTATGGCATGGTCCCAGCACCAAGGGCTGTTAGCTGATGCACGCTCCTCTCTCTGCTCGCTGCCTCCGCGAAGTCTGCGTGGTGGTTTCTGGGCCAGTGGGTGAAACGTGAACGGGCCCATTCTGAGCCGGAGCTTTTCAGCCTCGGAGCAACCTAAAGCTGCTTTCCAGGGCTCAGGTTTCCTTGCTTTTTGACAGGAGTACTGTTCAGATGAAACCTCTGTCTACTCCTTCTGGAGGATTTACACTGCCACAAGTCTTCATTTTTTCCAGATGTTTTACCTAATAAATCAAGGAGTCTCATCAGAGGATTCGAATCCAAAAGCTGTTACCATGACTTCAAAGGCACAGGCTGGAATGGCAAGAAGCAGTGCAGACATTTTATACCACTCTCTAGTCACTGATCATGAAAATACAGTCTGGTTCCAGGATTTTTTCCTGTGGATACCAAAACCCCACTGTGATTAAATAAAATGGTGCTGTGCTCCTTTGCTTACAAGAACTGAGCTGAAGCACTTGCAGGCTGTACGGTCGGCAGTAACGGAGGATGGGGCTGGTCCTGAGAGGAGGTGAGCTCTGCCAACCCCCATCCAAGATCAGGGACCATTAACTCAGGTTTGAACCCACTCTGTCTTTACAGATCAATACACGGCTGCATATTTTCTTTCACTGCTAGTTTAAGCTGTTCTCACACAAAGGCTTCAGACGTCTGTTCATATTCTTGAGATGCTGGGGAGAGAAAAAGATAAAAAGAGTTATGTGGCTGCAAATTGTGATTGTGATTATTCATACCAGTTTGTTGCTTAATCAAGAATGTAACTTTTTTTTTTTAAACATAGTGAACCCTTTCTTTTTATGGTGTCTACATGGTGTCATTCTCTTTTACTGTTACATTTCTAAAGATAAATGCTCTGGTGTTTTGAGAAACTGTTGTGTGTGTGTTTCTAATTACTTGATAGCACAGTGTACTGCAGGCTAACGTAATGAAGAACAGCAGCTGAAGAAAGAAAAGATGTTCCTGCGGGTAGGTAAGCTGAAGACATATGAGACTGCATTTCAGTTCCCTGCTTCCAGAAGAGTGCTGGCATGGCTCCGGCTGCGCTAGGTGCTCCCCGTCAGAGATGCCCAGCTTAGGCTGTGTTCTGCAGCAGCTTCTTCTGGCAGCGGTGCCAAGGTAAGCTGCTCTTCATCACCCCTGCCTTGTCTTCCCTGTGCCTGACTCACCTGTGTAGATAGCTGTGGGGCCACATGCTAAACAGTTTCCCAGTTGGATTTGTCTCACCACAAAGAGTTGTTTGAGCAGGACTGAGTGGGTGGGGCCAGGTGAGGAATGGGCTGCTGGTGGCAGGAGGGAGAAGGCGGTCTGGCTGCGGGGAGCCCCTTCGGCCGTGATGAGAGGTGCCCAGGTTGTGTGTTGAGTTTCAAGAGAGGATCTGGACTGTCTCCTTCACAGGGCTGCCCTGCCCTGCCTCCCTGCAAAGCCATGAAGAGGGGAGGCTGTGGAAAGCTCCTGAGGGTACCTACAGCAGGTGATGAGAGCAGAGCCTGTGGCTCGTGGTGTCTGAGGATTCTGGTACGTGAATAAGTTGTCATCTGGGGGCTGTCGAGGGAGGGCTAAGCTAACCCTGTCTTACAGTAGTTGCAGGTTAAAAGCACGTGAAGGGCTCTTACTGCAAAGCAGATGTGTGGTAAACTGCTTGCGGGCCAGATCTCTAAGGGAAGTGGGGACTGTAGCACTTGGAGTGCTGTGAAAATACTGTGCAACCCCCAGTAGACGCTGTAATTATGTAAAACAGAGTTGGGACATAAATCTACTCCCGTTAGACCATATTCTGTGTGTCCCAGGCAGCAGTCAGCAAGAGGGCATTTGGTCCTGCAACATGCTTAACCAGATCTTAAAAAATCACCGTGGCTGCCTGACAGGTTTTCATGTAGGATGTTTCAGAGAAGGGGACGTCCTGCTGCATTCTGGTGGAGAGTTGTCAGAGTGGGAAGGGCCAGGTACGTATCTCCTGTGGTGTAGTGATATGCTCAGATTGAAAAATAACCTCATCTAAATATTAAGAGTAAAATAACAGCTGCCATGATACAGTTTGTTCCTGCCACAGACTTCAGAAAAATTGCTGCTTCTCTTCCCTCCCCCAAGATGCAGAAGCCCAGCACCCCAAACTGTCATGACTGCCTGGGATTGGTGACATCTAGAATGATACATGTTGGATCATCAGAACAGAGTCGGAGCAGCACAGCTTGGCTTCGGTAGCCAAAAATAGGTACTGTAATTTCTGAGCTAAAGCCTCTCTTCTCTTTCCCCACCCAGCCCTGCCTGTTTGGTACATGCAGCACATAATCGTAGTGTTCAGATCATGCCAAGGAAAAACCACAGTGCTAAAGCAAGTAGTGCGTTAAGTAGTGGACATGCTTTGGAAGCAGGGAGTGTTATGACATGGATCCTAAATTCATGAGTGTTAGTGACAATGGTTTGCAGATTTTCTGCGGGCAATGGGTATAGACAGGAGTACAGCTCATCTGCTGCATTGCCATGTGGAACAGCACAAGAGATGTTCAGAGATGTGCTGTAAAATGGGGAGCTTGAATTCCTTTCACTGGACAGCTGCTAAAATACTTGTAATTGAATGATTGAGTGAGGAATGTAGCATATTTGATTTTTCTCTGGTCCTTTTCTGTCTTTTTTTTTTGTAGCTCTGTGAATCTCAGTCATGCTTTCACCTTTTTTTTTTAAGTCTGCTCACTGGAGTAAGTATTTGTCTGCTTCTGCCAAACCCCAAAAGCTACATTTCATTAAAACCCCTGATTATTCAGGATGAGTGAAGTTTGATTCACAAAGATAACGCTCTTTGAAGATATCTGCTCCTTTGGTAGTGACTGATTTAAATGGGTTCCATTTTAGTATGCCTGTTATGCTGTTCTCAAGGCCACACAAAGGAGGAGGAATTGTGTGAGGCCATATAAATCAGGGTTTGTTATAGGGATGTCAAACACAACTGCACCATGGGGTGTTAATCGTGAGCAGGCAAGTAGTCAGAAGCGAGTCAGAACCAACTAACAAAAGCCACAAAGCTAATCTGTCTGGTTCTTGATGCCTCCCAAAAGTGCAGTGTCTGCAGACTCACATTCTGTTCTGGGAGAAGCTTGGGGTGTTAGACTGATCCATATCGCATTTTCAAAGTGCTCCAGTAATTGGATGAGTAGTTTTGGTGGAACATCTTTGGTTCTCAATTTCTCCTGTCAGGAAAGATCTAAAAATGAAGCTACATGAGCACATCACTAGTCCAGGTCTCTGCCTACATATTAACATGAAGCTCAGTCCTCTGAATTCATGCTCAGCTAAAGCAGTGGGAAGCAGGCCACTGGACACACAGTAAGGGACCTGTTGGATTAAATGTCCATTGAATTGTTCATCATTGCGTGGAGGAAGAAAACTCCCAATCTTTGTGCATGCAGATAAGAGTTTCCTCCTTTTCCAGCAGCACTTTGTGGGCAGAGTGGAGGGCAGCCAAGAAAATTTAACCAGATTGAGAAATATAAAAAACCTTTTAGCACACACTTGAAGCGAAAGCTCTCAAGCGATGTTTCCCATATGCCTGACCACAGAGATACTGCATGCACCAGAGCCTTAGTCCGGAAATGTTCACCCTCAACACGCCTGCTGCAGTGGGCCCTGTGTTGCATCTCATAGTCAGGTTCTTGCAGGTCCTGGTGACCTCTCCTTATGTGCAGATCATTTATGTGTAGGTCATGGTGAGTTAAATCCCAAGACTCTGACTCAACTGAGGTCCTCTTGGAGCCTATGGGAAGTGCTGGACTAAGAAGTTTTTGGTGATCTTGGTGTGCAGCCTTTGGAGAAGGTGCCAGTGGATGTGCTCTCCCCCTTCCTCAGTTCCATAGTATGGGAAGCCTTGAGCACATCAGGTTTTTGCTCACTCTTTCCATCACCTGCTCTTGTCTTCAAGCCTCATGGCTGCAGATGGTCCATGAATCTGAAGGTCTGTGGGCACAGCGTATGATGGGGGACAGAGTTTTCTCTCCCAGAATGATCACACAATCTCTGCAGCTTTCCAAATACCTGATAGTCCAGAAGAGAAACTGAGCCCAAACCTCCTGAGAAGTAGTGTGCTTTCTAGACAAAATGAAGCTGTTAGTGCTTTAAAATGGGCCACAAGGCTTGGTTTGTACAGAAGGGATTCAAGACAGTGGAAAGTGTCAGGGCTTGTGAGCCAGGATCTTGGACGATCACATGAGTCCATTGGACAGACTGTACACACGTGTATGCGCATGTGCCTACGAGCATATAGCATTGTGGTTTCTGTATTAGTTTTTGTTATTTCTCAATATTCCCGTCAATATTTAATGTATTTATCTTGGTTGCTGGTAATTACAGCAGTGAAAGTGCTGACTCTGGTGTCCCTCTGGGACATGACATTGGCTTGGGACAGCCCAACATTTGTGCAGGCCTGCAAAAAATGTTCTGCCCACTACCCTCCAACGCCAAGAACATTCCTGGCTTCTCTGATAACATCCTTAAGCACAGCATTGGTATAAAGATTTTCATGTAGGTGAATGACCTGACACTTTGAAATATTATTTATTTTCCAGGACTTCTGGGTCACTAGAAGCTATCTGAGTTCTACCTATTCCTGTTAACAAGGACTTCAGCTATCTCAATCCTATACCTACAGTGTCCCTCCATCTCATTTTTTTGGAAATACACAAAACTGGCAAGACTAGCAAGGAAGAAATGAGTGTCCAGACCAGGACAGACTGGGGTAACTGTGGTGCCCTGACAGAGCTGTTTGGAAGAAGTAACTGCACCGGGAAAGGAATGGTCCTGGTAGGGAGGGCGAGCTGGGTGAGCTCCAGGAGTGGAACAACAGAGGTGCTGCAGGTCAGCGCTGAGCTGCTCGGGCAGCTGTGGAAAAGGTGGCACATGCTTCAGTGAAGGTGCAGGGCTGCAGCTGTGATCCTCGGGGGTGGTGGGTTGTGTTGCAAAGTGGTTGTGGAGGAATGATGGGTGAGGAAAGACTGAGGTGCAGCCGGATACTGCCGGATACTACCCAGCGGGGTTCGTGTCTCCTGGTGAAATCAGATCAAGTAGAGTCCTGCTTCTCCTCCTAGGCAAAAGGGCTGTGTTTAGGAAGTTGCAGCTCTCAAACAGGCAGCTTGTCTGTGGGAGCTGGGAGCGCTGCAGGGCAGAAGAGAGGGTGCACTCAGACAGACTCTATGCGCACAGGTACCCTCCAGCTTGGTGCACAAAGCTGGATTTTGCCTTTGTGAACATTTCCAATTATATCATGTGCATCAATAGTGCCTCTAACTTGCCTTAATACCTTTTTATGAGAATAAAATTTGTTCTTATATGGTGCTTTTCATGCTTGAGGCAGTTCAAAGCGCTTCGCTAAGCACAGTAATCAGTTAGATCTGGGGAGCGCAGTGATTGTGTAGGCAAATACAGGGACTATTATGTGCTCTGCAATAATTCAGAGAGACGACTGTGCTGGAAACTGTTTTATTTATTGAAGGAAGGAGTGCTGGCTGGATCTCATTTTTGTCCTCTGGAAGATTTTAATGATAGAAAGGCACCTCAGAGAAACTGGAGCCAAGAGACCTCACTCGAGGAACAACACATGTGGCTGCGCAGCACCAAGGCAGCCGTGTCTGCTGAGGTGAGGGGCCCAAGATCAGCTGCAGCGCTTGAGCTTGAGTTTTACCTTTCTCAAGCCTATTACATCTCTGTGAATCCTCTCAGTGCCTTCGGGCTGACTTTGTTATTTGATGTCCTCTTTTACCTTACTTTTAGTTATAAAATAAAAGCTTTTTGTGCAGGATCTTCCAGCCCTAGGTCTTGAAGAGGGATTACCGAGTTTAACAGCTACACTGTGAAACACCATGGAAATACTGCTGTTCTCCACAGGAATAAAGGGAGGTTTAAGGGCAGATCCAAGCAGATGTCTGAAGTGAAATTTGCACAGAATTCAGGTACCTTAGTCCAAAGTCATGATCCTGAAAAACCTGCTCTCTGCTTTCCCTGCTGCAGGAGCTGTCTGTGCACTGCAGACTCTTCAGTGTTTAACTTCTTCCTGTGTCTTCTCAAAGACGCATGGGGGTATGTCTTCCCAGACAGACCCTTCCTGCGGACCTGCTGGCCAGACTGTGTCTGGGATTTCTCCCTAGAATATCTGGGTCAAAACGAACTGGTCTGGTGGAGGAGGGCGGTAGCTGCTTCCACTGGCCTGCCGCATCTGTGCTGGTAGATACTCCATGCATGACGGAGAAACACCATGTGCTGTCCAGTCCTCAAAGTAAATTCATGGGTTTTTACCTTTTCTAGAAAAGGCCAGATGACCCCTAGTACATTGCCCAAGTTTTGTGGGTACATACTGGTAGTTTGGGTGCCCTTCCTACTATTAGATAGGCCGTGGTGGAAAATACGCATTATTCACTTCTGCACTGCGGTGGTATTTCTCCGAAGGCAGACAGCTTTTTCCTATTGCTGCATAATTACAGAAGCCTAATTAAGAAAGGGAGTGGAGTCAAACAGGAAGATGCTGCCCCTCTAGGTGTTGTCTCAGCATATGCGTCTTCAGAGACTCATTACCTAACCACCGAGCTGGCCTGTGCAGCTCGACTCTTTTGGGCTGTTTAGTGCATTCAGGTTACTGAAGCGTTTGCTTCATGGCAGAGGCTCTACCCTTTGGTGTCCCCTTTGCACACCACAGCAGTGGTACTTTGCAAAACAGTGAAAGGAAGAAGTTTCTTTGTCATCTGTGATGCCCCAGGAAGCATCCCATGTTCAAGGATAGCCTTCAAACTCCTCCTTCAGCTCCTGCGAGGCCACTTATGTTGCGCCTGTTGGGAACAAAGAGAATTTGCATGACTTTTCAACATCTCGCCTGCCCAGTGATTTGTGTGTTAACTCTGAATAACAGTCATTACCCCTCTGAAGTCCAGGGCACCAGAGGGTTTCAAACTGCATTGCAAACATTGCAGCCCCGCTGACATGGTCAATTTAGAGTGTAAACAGAGTCTGACTTATTATCAATTAACTTCCTAGCAATCATAGAGGTAGAGAGAAAAAGGTGTCGCTTCAGGCTCCTCTGGGATGGGGCGGGGAGAGTAGCCTGAATTGTTCAGAGCAAAACTACACCCAGCTAAGACTGAGTAAAGACTAATACTACCTGTAATTGAAACCAGATGAAACATTCAAGTAGAAAGCCTACAAATGCTTTACAAAAAGTAGAAAGCAAATGGTTTTTGCATAAGCGTTAATCTTTATGGCTAACCAGGGTCATAAGCACTAGCGAGAGTGCGAGGAGAGAATACGGCGCAGTCAGCACTGGTCTGTAAAGATCTATGTCCAGTTTTGCACTTAATTCTGTTTATCTGGGGCTATTAATTAGCTCCTTTCAGTTTCCTTGTGAAGATCTGTATGTTAGGTCTACTGAACCCTCTTGCACATAAAGATCTGTCATTGATTGCCTGGGCAGCTAAATTGGGTAGACAGTTCACTACTCAAAGGTATCTTGACTTTGCATCCTTTTCTGCTGGGGCAGGAATACTGGGGATGACTTCAATCTTATTGTAATCTGCTTGTACACATTGCTTTTCTAATTTCTTGCCTAGGCATGGCATTTCCATTACAAAGGAGTTTTGTTGGTTGAGCTCTGCTGGTCTGGGTCTTTCAAAAGCTGATCAGAGCTTCTGGTCATGTGCTTCTACTCTTTTCCCTCAGAACAAAACATCAGCTACACAGATCCGAGGCTATCAAAGCCCATGAAACAGTTCAAGCGCCGAACACAACCCAAACAGCAGCCTAAGAAAATTACGTCTCCCATAGGGGCTGTTGAATATGCACAAATGTATATGCACAAATGTATGATCTGTTTTCCTAACGTGCCTGTCAGAACCCTGCTGATGCCTCCAGCAGAGAAAAATATTTGGCATAGGCCGTTTCCCCCCAAACTTTACTCCTTGCAGGAAATAGGAAGTGTTCTTTTCCTACATATTTATTTGTGCTTAACTGTAATCACAAAGTCACACAATCAGATCATTTTTTTGCCTTTCTCTGGTGACCCATGAGTGTCCACTTGTTGTCAGTTCTACATTTCCTCCTATCTTTCACAGAGCCGTGAGCATTTTCACCCCTTCCTCTATTGTCCGCTGTACTCCACGTAAGAATTCGGTATAGGAGATGAGCTTTAGGGTGGGTGGGCTCTACGCAGGTTTACTCAGCACCCTGTGCAGGCTTCCCTATTTATTCAAAAGTCCTCAGTCTCCTGTTCAGGTATCCTGGTGAAGAGCTGCTTCTAATGTGAGCAAGGCTTTTCAACACAGCTGTGTATGCTGCTCATTTTTCAGACGGTGTCTTTTGCTCTCTGTTGTTTCCCTGTACATTTATCGACGGATTCCTTTGGTCAGAGAGAAGCTCCCCACTGTAAGTGCTGACTTAAGTAGTTTTACTCACTGCCCATTTCAAGAGTCTGCTTGTAGCTTTTTTGGGGGGGCTTAATTAAGTTCCTAGCACTGCATAACTTGGTGCACAACTTACATTAATTAATATCCATTTATCTTTCAGGCTGTGGTTTGCTCACCCTCTACTACAGTGTCACCCATTCCGCCCCTGGCCCATGAAGTACTCCGAATGGGGATTTTGTCCACACTGATCGCTGTGTTGCCATTCGCGTGTTCTTGATATCATCACCTGAGCTATCTTTTCCTGAAGGTGAGGACTGGTTTCTGTTGCTCGGCCCACTGTTCTGTTCCATTGTGCGGGCTTTTTGCAGGCTGCTTCTGAATACTATAGATCTCTACCCCACTCCCTTCCACTGTAGACTTCTGGATTACTGGATCTCTCTTCTCTCAGTCAGCTTTAGTATAGGCATGGTGACTTTCCAGTGCTGTTTTAACACCTCAAACCCACAGTTTGAAAGCAGTCTCCAAGTCAGCTGCTGCGATGCAGCGGATCCAGTACTGAACTCTTTGATGCCCATGTTATTTGTGAGTAAAAAATCTACTTCCGAGTGATTTGTTCCAAAGCCCAGTCAGGATCTGATCTCTGATCTGAGTTCAGTTAGCATTTCAACACCGGAAATAACCCTTTCAGATTAGAGAATCACAGAGCTTTCTGTGCTTAGTCCTTCTTTACATACATCGTATCTGTAATTTTTAGGATAAGTGAAAAATTTCTTAGATTTGTCATGATGCATGGTAGGCATCGTTCACCTATGTCAGCTGAAAATTAGTAAAACCTTTCATGTGTCAGAACTGACTGTAGTCAGGAACAAGACTAACTTCTTCATCTTTCTGGTTTGGACATCACTCACTGTGAGGTAGTTGCCTTGCTTAGTGTCAAGAGTTCTCACTGCTCGCTTCCTGCAGCAGGAGCCTGTGCACAGCATGTGCTTGTTTGGGAGTCTTCTGGAGGCACCATACTCCATGGAATACTACATTTGCCAGAAATTGGATGCAATACTTAAAAAATAAAAAAGAGAATAAGAGAATAGGAGTGTTATGTGAGGTTCTTCCTTGTGATGTCTTCCACTGGTACTTTTTTACAGCTTGCTTTTTAAGCTAAGCATAATACTAAAGAGTATTTACTTACATATTTACTAGAGCGCTCTGCTCTTTAGTAAAAACACGTTAACATCAGTAGTAGTGGTAAATATCAAAAGCATGTCAGTAACACTATTCCTTGTCTTCCCCTATGCTGCCTTCTGCAAAAGTAGTGCTTCCTAGAGTGACCTGGCAGCGTGAGAAGTAGTGGCTCACTGCCGATACTGTGATGACAACCCTAGAAGGACCAGATGAGTGCTACCTGATATCTGGTGAGTGGGCTAGAGGTCAAAAGGAAAATGCTGGACCACCATTTGAACGGATGGTTTAGACAGAATTAACAGATCGTGAAGCAAGCGTCAGCCTGAAAGAGGGTTTTAGAGGCAGACTGCAGCCATTTGGGGCTAGAAAAACATTAGATTTGTAGGAAAGCTTTTCTTCCTCTGTCAAATATATCTTATTTGTTACCTGCCTCAGAGGGCTCGCATCCAAAAAATGCCATTTCTTTTCTTCATAGAATGTAAATGTTCATTGTAGATGACATAGACATAAACCTCAATTTCTTCTCAGCCATCGCTGTAGGTTTTTGAACACGGAATGACAGTCTTTTTGAGAAAAGGATTTCTTGTTTAATACATACGCTTCTGTACTTTCACAAAAGAAGAGTGATAGCCTTAATGTCTTTCTCTACCAATTCCTCATTTTTAGCAATTTAAATTTGTTCCAAACATCTAAATTCTCTCCAGTTTTTGGTAGTGATCCTTTTAGGTGAATTCCCTTGGGAGTGTGAAGACATCTTGCTTTTACGCAAAATGTCCACTGCCTATATAGCATAGGAGTATTTTTCCTCCCAGATTTCCCTGCCAGCACGTACCTCCCACTACAATGAAGGAGGATATGCCATTTCAGCCTTTCATCCTTCTAAGAGCATCCCCCCAGAAATGTGTATTAGTGGAGAGGGAAGTAGGTAGAGAAACAGCCTGGGCAACATTTACACTGTGGAGGTACCTGTTCGCTAGAATGTGGAGTAGCACCTTCACCTCTTTTTGGGCCAGGCTGCTCAATGGGCAGCGATGTTCAAAAAACCACTGATCTCTGTCAGTATGAACTAGCAGCCTTTAGTTTCCTTCTGCTCCACTTAGTATTTCTGAATGTCTTTGTGTCTCGCTTGGACACGAAGTCACACTCTGACCTCTTTGAAACTCATTTCATATTTCTTAGAATCAATAAACTTCAAATGCAGTAGCAGAAATACCAAGCAGTCAATAAGTCCAGTCAAGTTACATTAGAAGTAAAAGCGATGTGTTGTAAGGGCAACATTTTCTTAAGGAACTGCCATTCAGGCATATTTGTTGTTTCAATTAGTCTGATTTAGTGGCTTAGTCAGGGGGCTGCAGCCTGTAGCACTCTAAAGCTGCCATTCAGGTACTAAGGAAATAAAAATATGTGATAAAACCGCATTGTGACAGCAGACATATAGATCCTGATGTGCTTAATGTGCAGCGTACATGTCAGCAACATACAGGGGTTCCTGGCATGATCACCCACATTTCATATCCCGTCGGAGTGGCGTGTTTTGCTCTCCTGGCTTTGATCACCGGTCCCATGGGAGGAGCACGGAAGGGTGGCAGAATGGTGGTGTTTTTCCAGAACTGTTGCCCTGGAGGGATGTTTAAACAAAAAACGAGAGTAAAATGAACGTGTGTGCAAAGTGCCAGATTGACAGCTTTAGCGAGTAAAACACTTTACCTGTTTGAAGGCTGCCCACGTTTTATCTGCTAGAGCTGTCAGCATAGTACCATTCCTCAGCACAAAATGTGTTTTTTTCTTTTTAAACTGTCCTTGTGTCTCCAAATTGCTCAGTCCTGCGTCTGAGAAAGATTCAGGCAGCACTAATGGGGGTAAGGAGTTGGACTGCTGAAAACTAGGAAGAAATGTTGGCAAATTTGCCATGGTTTTGGAGATGCTGAAAATTTGCAAGAGGCTAGAAATGATTTAAAAATAAAATTTCTGCAGAATGTTTCAAGGTATAGCTCTGCTTTCATACTAGAAACTGCTAGGAACAGAAGCTTGTTTCTCTCCTCAGCAAATCAGGGCTGTATCGCTGTTGTTGCTCTCTGGAAAGAGACCTCCATGCTCTCCTCTGACAGCGACGTAGCCAAGGTCTTGTCCAGACTTTTTCATCATGCCCGGGTGCTGCAGCATGACCCCCTGCCTTTCTCAGCAGGAAGGTGCTTTGAGAGACACAATGATCATGGTGCATAGATCATGTGGCAGGAGGTCACTGGCAAAAGAGAAGTCCTCCAGGACTCCAGGCATCCTTCAGTGGCACTTTATGCTCTTGGGGAGTGGAAACTGTCTAAACAAGGTCTTGGATCTGTTGCTTTATGGTGTTGATATCAAGATGTTTAACTTCTTGGACAGAGTCAAATTAGGTCTCTGCACTTTTATGCATAGATAAATTTATATCTAAAACTGCACAGTAAGGTCTTTAAAGCATCTGATACATGAACCTGAAGATCTGTTCTGAAAGGTTGAATTTTACAGCTGTGGGAGCTTGTCCCTTTTTCAGATGATGTGGTAAAAATGAAGAAGTCCAGTATTTCTTCCATGAAGAATCCATTGTATTTATAGGAAATTCCTTCACAGCATTTAAAAGGGTGATGAAGGTTTGAGGAGCAATCCAGTAGGAGGAAGCAGACCCAAACTTTTTTGGCTGGATGGTCTCACTCAGAGTTGCAGTCAACAGCTCGATGTCCAAATGGAGACCAGTGACAAGTGGTGTTCCTCATGGGTTGGTATTGGGACCGGCGCTGTTTAACATCTTTGCTGACGACATGGACAGTGGGATTGAGCACACCCTCAGCAAATTTGCCGATGACACCAAGCTGAGTGGTGCGGTCGACATGCCTGAGGGACGGCATGTCATCCAGTGGGACCTGGACAGGCTTGAGAGGTGGGCCTGTGCGGACCTCATGAATTTCAACAAGGCCAAGTGCAAGGTCATGCACCTGGGTCAGGGCAACCCCAAGCACAAATACAGGCTGGGCAGAGAATTGATTGAGCGCAGCCCTGAGGAGAAGGACTTGGGGGTGCTGGCTGACAAGAAGCTCAGCATGACCTGGCAGTGTGCACTCACAGCCCAGAAGGCCAACTGCATCCTGGGCTGCATCAAAAGAAGTGTGACCAGCAGGTTGAGGGAGGGGATTCTGCCCCTTTACTCCGCTCTGGTGAGACCTCACCAGGAGTCCCGCATCCAGCTCTGGAGCCCTCAGCACAGGAAAGACCTGGACCTGTTGGAGAGGGTCCAGAGGAGGCCACAAAAATGATCCAAGGGCTGGAACCCCTCTGCTGTGAGGACAGGCTGAGAAAGTTGTTGCTGTTCAGCCTGGAGAAGAGAAGGCTGTGGGGAGACCTTATTGCAGCCTTCCAGTGTCTGAAGAGGCCTGCAAGAAAGATGGAGAGGGACTTTTTACAAGGGCGTGGCATGACAGGACAAGGGCTAATGGCTTTAAACTAAAAGAGGGTAGATTTAGGTTAGATGTAAGAAAGAAATTCTTCACTATGAGGGTAGTGAGGCCCTGGCCCAGGTTGCCCAGAGAAGCTGTGGCTGCCCCCTCCCTGGCAGTGCTCAAGGCCAGGCTGGACAGGGCTTTGAGCAGCCAGGTCTAGTGGAAGGTGTCCCTGCCCATGGCAGGGGTTTGGAAAACTAGATGATCTACAAGGTCCCTTCCAACCCAGACCATTCTGTCATTCTGTAAAGGGCTGCCTGCAAAGTGTATGAACAGGACAGTTGCTCATTACAGCAAATAGGACTCTGTCCCTGTCCCAACCTATTGTCCAATGTCGGTCATCTTTCCTGTTTCTGCAGATCATTGTCCCTGTCTTCACTACATCACAGTAATGATGGGTGCCACTGTTTTTGAACTGTTAAATTAGTGGACTAATTCAGTTTTAAACACCTGAACTAGTAGTCTGAGATGCAAGCCAGCCATGACTGACCACCAACAGCAAAGGACACTTGTGGGAGTTGTAGATGTTGACACAACAGTCGAATCTATCTAGTCTCAAGTTTTGTGCATGAGACTTGCTCATCTAACTCCGCCTGATCCATTTGCATCTCATGTAGGTAATGTGGCTTTTCCTTTCCACTTCCAGTACTCCACAAATGCAGCTGATCAGCCCCCTGACCAGCGAATGGGTCCCAGAGCTGGAGAGAGACGACAGTGCTGCATAGCCACGGGGAAGTGGGCTCTGTGTGTGTGTGTGTGGAGACAGGGAGCAACTGTCACGGGCCAGGAACGAGGGGAACATAGGACTCCAGCCATATCACCCAACACGTCATCTGTACCTATCAGATAACAAAAAAAAAAAGTGACAGGGCTGTGCTGCTGTTGGTACCCTGCTACACTGGGCAGAGGTGAGGCTTAATTAGTATCTGTTTCCAGGCCTCCTCTGTTGCTGCTCTGAGACTGTTTATTTGATTTCCTAAGCCTAGAGAAAAATGACTGTTTCTATCTGCTAAGTATCAATTCTCTTCCTTTTGTTTTTAGCCTTTCTCCTCTCCACTTTTTTTCCTCTCTGTTTTGAATTGCTCTCAGACGGCTGCAATCTCACTTCCCTGCCTTCGCTGGCACAGACACCAGGAGAAAATGTGATAGTGTTTACATAGCACTGAAGCACTAGGACTCAGGAGATGATGTGAAATGTGGACCTGCTGCACTGCCTTTGGTGACTCACAACAGCTTTCCATGCTTCGGCTTTCTGGCTGACTCCCTGCCAGGCTAACCTCCTAGACTATCACCTCTCTGGCGAAAGGACTTGCTCTGATTGTGTGACCGTAAGGTGTCCAATACAATAGGACCCAACCTCAGGTAAGACCTTTAGGCACTCCCATTATATGAAGATTGTTGGTGTCAGTAATTAACATTCTTGTGGAATTGTTGGAAATGCTTTGGGATAAACACCACCTGGAATCCTCGTCTGGCTTATGTGGTTTTTTAAGCTGCAGAGGAGGCTGATCATGCTCACACGAGAGGGCATGGACCATCTGTCTCTTCTCTTCTTGGGTGTGCAAAAGTCTTTCAGTCCAAAGATGAGTTATAGCACCTCAGTGAAAAGTGGGACACTGGAAAAGTGAGAGCATTGCCAGTGGGGAAGAAGAATGGAGGCTCAATTTTCAGTGTGTCTCCAGTAATGATCTTGCCTGAGAACAAAGACGATACTACAACCACCAAACAGAGAGACAAATACCAAACGAAGTGTCACTGATAACATTGTGAACGCCTGCGGCACAGTGTCATCCCATGACAGGCTTCCAGAGATGAAATCTCACTCTGGTTAAATGAATGGCAAAAATCTCACTGGCTGCAGTAACACCAGGCTTTCCCCTTGGGGGTTACCTGGATTTCTCTCCTTCTGAATGCCCAGACAGCCACATCCCACATCATTATGTACATTCCGATAACAAATAAATTATTCTTTTTCTTTAAAGTGTGGATTGGATTCGGTACACCCTGCATTTTGGATTCTAGGTTCTCTCTATCTACATCTGAAATCCCTGAATAAACAAACATTGGATTAGACCTCAACAGCTCCCTCCGCTCAGCAACCGAAGCCGTTAAAAGCATTTCACACCAACTGCTCCGCTCGTATTTCAGACCGTGTTAAACACTGATTCAAGCAAAGAAGCTCCATCTTCCTCTCAAACTTTCCAGGGAACTAACCTTAGTTATTGGAAGGTCTGCCTCCATTTATGACCCTCCCTGACTCTGGCGAGGAGACGGAATTGTCTAGCTGTTGACATCAGGAATGACATAAATATGTGCTGGGGTTAGAGGGTTTCTGGCAAATGGCCCGCTAACCTAGAATTTGCTCTGCAAAGTCAGGAGGATGACTTTTAACCTCAGAGCCGTTTGCAAAACCACATCTGTGACCAATAAATATGAAAAATTGAAAAAAAAATCTAGTCCCTAGTGAATGATGAAAGACAGCATACCTCGCTGGGCACTATGGTGCTGGAATTGGTATGGAGAACCATGCAGGAATAATCAAACAGGTCATCGTGTCCAGAAGTCGTCTGTGGGTGTAGCTGATGTCTCATACACAAGGGAGGCAGCACAGCAGATTAAACTGAAGGTATCTCATATCTGTAAGTCTTAAACTTAATGAGCCAGATCTTTATTTGTACTGCAGCTCCTTCTTGTCCCAAAATTGCCTTAGCCAGCTGCTAGAGGATGCCCAGTAACGGAAATTCTCTGGATAACAATAAGTTGGTGTAACGATTCAGTGTCACCTTGCATCCTGCTAAGCAATAGAGAAATCACAATCAGAAAAACAGACACAACCAGAGTGCCACTGAAGAGCTAAATCCTAATTTCATTGCCCTTCTTGTGGGCAACAGATAACCCAGTGCAATTTGCAGCAGCTCTGAAGCGGCTCCAAATCTCAGCAGGGGTCAGAAAGGCTCAGTGCTAGCCTTGGGACTGAGGAGACGCAAAAGATCAGTGACATTGTTGTTGTTCCTTAACCTTGATTCTGCACCAAAAGACAGTAGGCTGGTTTGAAATATGAAGCACCTCAAGCAAAAGACAAAATTTTAATCACTGAAATTAAGGTCCTCCTCTGGATCCCTCTCTGGAGAATATTGTCTGTCTCTGATGATCATGCACAGACTCCCAAAGAAGGTAAATTTTGAATTTAAAACTGTACAATGTCAATGTGTGAATGACAGCATTAAATCTTGGCTATAAGGCTGAGATATCTCCAAGAGGAGAAAAACACTTTTTCCACTCAACCATGTAGCAGTGGCTGAGGTGGATGAGGTAAATACATTGTCTCCAGCTATTACAGGGTGAGGGAATCATTTAGACACGTCTATTACACGTTTGCAGCCTAAAGGTGGTTTGGATTTTTTTAATTCAAGAGTTTGAAAGTTTAGAAATGCTGATATTGAGGTGGCCTGTGCAACTGTAATTTGTCCCTTCTGTGCATTTGCATTATGATACGCTATTTAACTGTAATTTAGATCACACGCTGTTTTTTCGACAGGTTCCCGGCCTCACTCATTGTACAGAATAGACTGTGTTCACTAAGTATGAATTTTATTTTCTGCTCGCTGTTCACTATGTGGCCCATGCTTTATTTACTGCACACTATTCAAATATTGTTCTGAAGACAGATTTATTCATTTCCTCCTGGGCTTTTCCATGGTACTCATCGCTATGCTATCCAAGTGCTTCACAAACTCTAATGTGTTTTATCAACACTGCTGCGAGAACCGGTATTACCCTTATTTTACAGATGAGGAACTTAGGCATACAGACGGCATTAGTAAAAGCTATCTTTTAATTTTAGATATCCAATTAGAAATACTCATGGCCTGATTTTGTCAGAAAATATAACATGGCAAAGCATCTAATTTAGTCAAAACTTGAATAAATTCTCATTTACTGCAGATATCTCTGCAAGTGCTCTTCACTTCTGCAAATCAGACTTCAAAATGTCAAATCAGGCACCTAGGCAGTGAAGACTGCACAATTAGCGCATCGCCGTGAAGCCTCGGTTTTAAGCACTGTGCTTTGCATCCCGTAGGAGTCCAGAGGCTGAAGCCCTTTCCTGGAGTTGCAGTCACCCACCTCAGCCACAGCGCCGGGCTTGCTTTCCCCGCAGTTACTGGCAAGGTACGTAAAGTACTTGCATCTGATTTTTAAAGTAAATTAAGTGGAAGTTGTTTAGGCACTTACCTGGGTTCCTTGACCTTGGTTCAGTGTCTGAGCCAGGCTTATCCTTTTGCAGTGGCGGCCTTTATTCTGCTATTTCGTAACTCGGGAGTGTTCTACTTTGCAGCCTAACTACAGTTGTTTTAATACATGTGTATCTCTCCTCTATTTAGAGATAATCTAAAAAAAGCCCAGCAATTTAATCCTGTGTTGACGTCGATGCAGGCCATCAGCAGTGTGGAAACTTACCCTAAATGAGGAATGTGATAGTTTGCGTGTGGTCCAGCACTCGAAAGGGATGAAGTACATTCTCAGTGTATGTCAGATACTCGCTGCCAGTAGAGACATGACGATTTTCCGGGCGGTCTTCATTCCCGTTCCTAAATCCTCGCTTTTCTGCTCTGCCTCCCTTCCTCAGACTCTGTCATTTCCATTTCTACATCCCTGCCTCTAGTCAATCCCCTTTTCCCGTTGCCCTTGCTGCATCCCACACCCAGGGTCGCACGTCCTCCTCCCTCGCCCCGCTCCAGCTCTCCCATCTGATCCCTTTTGCCCAGCAAGTTCTCCATCAGCCCTTAGCCAGAGAACATCCTGGTCTTGCTTGCGCCAGTCCTCCTGGGTTGCACATCCTTTTCCCGGCAATCTTCTCCTATTCCCAGTCTGGTTTTAAGTCTTCTCCCAACAGGCTGGCCTCCAGACTCTTGCTTATGAGCTTTGCTTTATCCCTCCCTCCAGGCAGACCTAGTTTCCTCTTCCAGCTCCCTCCCTTCCACCGCCCCGGAGAACCTGTCTTTCTCCAGACCCTTTGTGCCTGCCAACTTACTCATCCCCGATCCAGTTCTTGTCCCCACTGCATGTTATCCCAGGAGCTTCCTGCTCTGTCTTTCACCTGAGAGGACTGGAAGGACAGGTTCCCAGCTCGCCCTTCCTACCTTCAGACTTGGCAAGGTCCATGGCCTCAGGCTGTGACCTGCTGGGTGAGCACGGAATCGCTGCAGAACCGTACTGTGGAGCACTGATAAGCCCCTGCCGAGCGCAAACAGGATCTTCAGTAGGGTTTTTCATGGCGGGTTTTGAGGAAACACCTCTGACAAAGTGACCATTCTCTTTTTCAGACTCGAAGATCCCTGACAGAAAGAACGAAAGAAGAAATGTTTGTAATTTAACTCGAGGTGTGAACTTAAGATGCTTAAATTTCAGCACAGCGGTTGGCCTGGCGCTATTAAAAGTGACTGAAGGTAGGATTTTATGATGGGAACTGCTAACCAGCTTTAATAGGAGTTATACCACCAGTCCTGCCTTTTAATCAGTGCTTCCATTTTCAGTATAAATTACAGTTCATTGCTGGTAATCCTTCTGGCGTATCAGATACCAGTGTAACTCGGCAAGCGTATTGTGGAGAAACCCAAACATCCTTCTGAGGAGGTAATTATTCCTCATTGTGAAAATGCTCCAGGATGTTTTTAGTGGAGGACAAAACCCCTGTTCCCTGACAGAAACACTGGACAAAATTAAAAAAAATGAAGCGAGTTTCACAATGAGAAACACTTCAGACACTGGTATTAGCCGATACTTTGTAGTCATGTCAATGTTTAATTAGTCGTGCACATCTCTGCATCCGTATGTACAGCAAAACGCGTACCTGCATTGCGGTGCCCTGCAAAATGTGTCAGCGGCTGCCTTGCTGAAAAGCCTCTGGATAAACAAAGCTGCAAATCTGGCTGGATCAGGGGGAATTTCTTGGGAATATAGAGGTGCCTGCATCGAGAGGGACACCCTCGCCACATGCGCGGAGGTCGTCAGGGTAAACTTCCCTGAAATTAGTCTACAGTTCCTTAGCAGGAATGCCACTGCCAGCGTAAAAGCTTGTTTCTTTCTGGAACAAGTGATTTTAAACTAGTTTTAAAACATTTTGTGGTACAAATACACATTTTGGGGGGATGTACACGTTTCACGTCTTGCAGTGCCCCGGGGGTTACAGTTACCTCACAGTTGCCACTTCTTGACCCCTGGTACTACATCATGTACGTTACCGAGAGAGACGATTCAATTAGTCAGTAATAAAATGAGCAAGGTTAGTATGCACAGTGTAAAAATATAATTTAGTGGGCAACAAGCTTAGATGGAAAAAAATATAAGGGTAGACGTCATATGACTACTGAAGGAGGAATGTGTATTTATAGCTCTTATTGTGGCCTTTGTAAGGGTATGGGATCCAACAGAAAGACTCCAACCGGCTGGCAATGACGCAGCATTCACATTATTTGGATTTGAATGGCAAATGCCGTCTAAAACTAATTACCCCCAGGAGGATGAAAATACATTTCATTTGCCTCTTCGAAGTATGCTTGGTCTTTTCTTCATGTTTATTTGTCCTCTGGTTTGTTGGGAAACACGCTTATTACGAAAGCCGTCATCCCAGACTGAGCAGCAGAGATCCTCCCCCAAGAAGACAAGTTTCTGCCAGTGATTTTTACGTGGGGTTAGCCAGGGATGTTTTTTCTCGCCGTAGCTCTGGAGGCCGGATTGCCGCGTCTCCCCAACCCCTCACGGCGCAGCGACTCCGTGCCTCGCCAGAGCTGCAGGGACAACACAGCTGGCGCTTCGCAGGTTGTTTGCGCAGGTCTTGCTGTGTGGCAGCACGCCGAGATTCTGCGGCCACGCCGGGCTAAGGGAGAGGAAAAGAAAAGTTTATTTCATTGGAAGACGCGAACTTTATTGCAGCGCTCCCATCGCAGCCAGCTGCAACGCCGGCGGGCCGAGCGCCGGGGCCGCCGTGCCACCGCCGTGCCGCCTCCTCGCCCCCCCGGGAGCGTCCCTCAGGGCCGGGGGGGCCGCGTCGGCCGC
>Ga0065711_1002563_pt1 | contig 32961 bp, 13 predicted proteins | sample Hoacrofraction12_FD_59098 | JGI IMG/M metagenome (GOLD analysis project Ga0065711, IMG submission 59098) | Hoatzin crop microbial communities from Cojedes, Venezuela - Epithelial fraction 12 v2 (version 2) | ecosystem: Host-associated > Birds > Digestive system > Esophagus > Crop | place...
GAAGGAGAACCTCCCTCGTCCTGCTGGCCACACTCTTCTTGATGCACCCCAGGATCCCATTAGCTTTCTTGGCAGCCAGGGCACACTGCTGGCTCATGGTTAACCTGTCGCCCACTAGGACACCCAGGTCCCTCTCCACAGAGCTGCTCTCCAGCAGGTCTGCCCCAAGCCTGTACTGATGCATGGGGTTGTTCCTCCCCCGGCGCAGGACCCTGCACTTGCCCTTGTTGCATTTCATCAGGTTCCTCTCTGCCCAGCTCTCCATCCTGTCCAGGTCACGCTGAATGGCAGCACAGCCTTCTGGTGTATCCACCACACCTCCCAGTTCTGTGTCATCAGCCAACTTGCTGAGGGTACATTCTAACTCTTCATCCAAAACTTAACAGGTTCATGTATTTTCCTTATGAATTTTTACATATATGATTTTTCTTCCTCCTTCTCTGTTGATACTTTACTGCCTACTCCTCGCTGAAAGGTGGAGTCAATGGCCTTAAGTATGCACACAAAGAAACCGAGAATCATGAATTAATATGCATATTTTCATAGCTGGTTCATATTTTCATCCTGGTTCTTATTCCATTGTGGTGTCCTAGTCTGGGTGGCCATGAGCGAACCGGATTGTGAAATCATTGAGACTAGGACCTAGGACTGGACTGTTATTTGTTGCTGGGCTGCTGAGAGTTCCCCTGATAAAACAGACATTCAGGAATTGGCTGATAGGTACTTACGTCAGCTAAGCAGAGGTCTAATGTACTTACTGATTTAGAGGAGCAGAACAATCCTTATCAGATGGCCCAGAAGCTGATGCATGTGAGAATCAGCTGAAGAAGACATAAAGCTGTTGTGTCATGTACCACGATGAACATTCAGAAAAAATCATAGAGACAGCAAAATGCTTCCACTGTTCTGTGCTCTACTGATAAGAGGTTTTTGACAGAATACAGGCTTACTTTTCATAAGAAAATGTTTATTTTTCAAACCCAAAAGCTTTTCTGATGCTGTATAATTTTCAGTGAAATTTTATTTGAGAAGAATACCCATAGTCATAGCCTACTTGATAAAGTCTACGTTATTTAGAAATAGCTTTTTTGTATTTGTTTTTCTGGGGTATATTGAAAGGTCTGAGGAAGTTCTTGTGCTTTTGGTTACTTTGTTAAGTGATACGAATGCCTATAGCATTACATGTAAACATTACTGTCAAATTTTAAAATAACGTCAAAGCTGAATGTGGAAGAGGACATGTGGCTGGCAGAATGATTGTAATAAATTGGTTAACTGTGATTACTACAAAATTAGACATTCTCATTTTAAATTTTTGAATGGTAGCTGAAATGTAGCAGCTAAATAAAAACATTCCAGTTCTATAGGAGGGTGCTGGTGAATGGTCTGGCAGATCACATAATTATACCATCTAATCCAACAGTAGAGGAACTGCAGGGACATTTTTTTTATTAATAGAGAGAATGCACTACCATGAATCCATCTTACAACAGTGTTTATCTTTTCGATAATTATGAGCAGCTAGTTAAATGCAATGACAGGTCTAATAAATAGAGATTCTATAGACGTTGTGAATAGGATTACCATGGTATATTTATCTTAGTTTCTTTTTAAAACTCAAAGTCTCTAAAAGGTCTGAAAAACCTCTAAACTGACTTTTATGGGGTTTCTATGATCCTATTTATAAAAGAAAAGTTTCCATGTTCATTCACTGATGTAGGTCTGCAAAACACTGTTTAAAGATCTTTCTGTTTGAATAAGATTTATGAGACAATATGTTTTGGAAAAGTGCCACAGTTTTACAAATATGGGATTGGGAAGTGCTGACAAAATTCAGAAAGGCAACTTAAAAACTGCCTTATTCATCACAAGAAAACATTGGAACAAATCTGAATAAGTAATTACAATTTCCAAAGCAGACCTAGGCCTTAGATGTATTAAATATACAGTGTTATACGGGATGCTACTGAAAAACACAGTGATGCTTAAGGTAGCATTTATTCCACCACCATCAAAGAAAGGAAAATTTGGATTGCTTTTTAAGACACCTAGAACTGGTAGTTTGAGACAAAATTTTTAAGCCTTCTGCTGGTAGAAATCTGGTGGAGTTAAATGGAGTGTGCATAAAAATATTGCAAAATGAAATAATTATTTTGTTAAAGATGATGTGTTTTTCTCTTAGAGTATTTCATGCCATTTCAAAATCATTCTGCCATGTACTAAATTTATAATTTGGAGCTTGGAAAAGGCTACATTGCTGAAAAAAACCCCAAACCCAGCATTGCAACAGAAACCAGTTATCCTGGTCAAATCGATTCTTGGTATGTAACAAGAATAGCGGTGAGGAAAGGAAATGTTGTTTTCAATGAAGTTTAGTGCTAAGTCACAAGTTCCAATAACCTGGATATGTAGATGTGGATCTAGTAAAAGGCAGCTTGATACTTGTGTTGTCTGAGAAATCCTTATATAATGAATCCTTCTTCTGTGCATGGGAGAGCTGTTGTGCCTCGCGAGTCCCAGAGTCCCACCTTGCTGACACCAGCCACTTGGCTCGGCTGCCTGCTGCTTTGGCTCTGTGAGACACCAGCGTCGCTCTGCTCGTGCTGGGGATTTTCAAAGGAGTCTATGTCAAATTCTTTGTCAGCTAGGCCTGTAGTGAAAAGAAGATATACTACAGGATTTACTGTCTCAAACCGATATAATTTATGATTTTATGTGTTTTCAGTACAGAAATGTTGCTGGAGAGCATTGCAAATGAATTAAGTACATTTGAAGCACAAATTGTGCTTCATTGGTGACAGCAGTAAAATACCTTTCACAAACTGTTAATCCATATATCTTTATTGTGTGCATGACATATTCATATGTTTCTAAACATCTCTTCTTATCTGTCTTCGTAATTGAGGATTGTTCAATAGCTTTGTAATGGAACTTTGAATATATGCTGAACTATAAAACATTCAGTGCAGATAGTCTTCATCTAGAAAACACTTATTTTGTTTCTTTGTGCCATTGTACAGAAATGCGTCAGAAAACACATTTGCTCATGTAAACTGATGTAACTCGGCTATGTTCTGTGAGGTTCATGCCAGCCAAAATTCTGACCTGTGATGACTAATACTATTACAGCATTATCCTGCAGAGTGATGAAGATCTAGGAAACAGTTGTCTTTAGTATCAGAAAACATATGATGTTTTGTATTTACTTGCTTTTCATGAATTAAATATTGAAAATAAATACCTGTATTGTCATTAGAACAGGACTTGAGAATAATCTGTAGGATGCTGCCTTGACTAGTGAATTGACTGTTATATGCTTGCAAGTGTGTTCCTTTCATATTGTTGCAGATAAATATTTGAAAAGATTTGATCAAATCATACATCTAAACTTAAAGTGTATCTATGCATTAATAAAATTCCTCACTATATGAGCTAAACAATTATGTGTAGTGTATGTGGTAGATGAAAGGCAAGGTGAGGGAAAATGTCCTCTTAATGCCAGTACTCCTTAGTTCACCTGTTTGGGATGTCTGTTGGAGTGCAGGGAGCGGAGTGGCAGGAAGAAAAAACAAACCACCAAGAAGCAAAACTGGAAAGGACTGGGCCCAGTTTAGAGTGAAAGTATTGAGGGACCTAAGTGAAGGAAAGCCTATACGGGCAAAGTTTGTCTTTCACACGCCTGGCCCCAAGGTTAGAGGGAATGCTGAACAGATTAAGGATCACGACTAGAACACGAAAGTGGACAGTGTGCATCCCTGAGCCCTGTCAGGAATACGTGGAGGGAGCAAGGAAGAACCTGTGTTCCAGCAGAGTGGGAGCCAACCTGGAGTGAATGGCAGGGTGAATGGCAAAGCAGAGGAAAAGATACAGATTTTATTGCTGTAATATTTGCATTTGTATTTATGTATCTTTGGGCTAAATTGTATGAGTACTGGTGTTTAAAAAAAATCTGAATCACTTTACTCAGCAGCTTTCATAGGCTTCTGAAAGAAAAGGGTCTGTGAGTGCACAATGCAGTTGGACTTCTGAGGTTAATGTAATTGACGAAAAATAATTGCAGGCTGGATTTTCAGCCTTGAAATGTTAGGACAGTCTGGTTGTAACCAGAGGTGATAAGCCACAGTGGTAAAACTCAGAAATCTGCCTCACAAAGGAATTACTCCCATGATTAAATAATACGTTGTCAGATTTGGGGGCTCACATCAATCTATGATCAAATATGTATCTGCACGTCAAGCTATTCTACCTCTGAGTAGAATTAATTAATTCCTCCTACTGCAAAAGTAATTGAAAGCCATGTCAGACAACTAGATAGTATAAATGAGGTCGTGAAAGTTTAGTAAATTTTTATGTCATTTCTGTAATCATGTTTGTGGTTGAGGTGCCAAGATCTCTTTTTTTCAATATATCAGAATCTAGCAGAATAGCTGTGGTTGAGTAAGCGCCTTCAACTCTATTAGCACCAAATCATTAGATCTTCTTTTGGTTAATCCTCTTTGAGAGTTATTGTTGTCATTTTATGAGATCAATTTTGAAAAGTTTTATTTCTTTGTACTGTAAGAATGTTTTACTCCACTGTTTTGTGTTTGTTCATTTAATGGTGCTCCCATTTGAACTTTAGTAAGAGTATTCCAGAAAAAAGTCTGAGATTAACTATTCTGGATTAAAATTTAAAATAAATGCAGCTGGCATGACCTCAAAACAATAATTATAGTGAATGACAGGCTTAAACAAATATTTATACACTAGTACATTTTAAAAACAAGAGTAGAAAACAGTTATTTTATGGCAAAGCACACTTTAAATTGCTCCCTGGATTAACTTCACATTAAATCCGATTCACTGTAGTACAAATGCCTTTCTTTAATACCTGATCTAGGATCTACAGGAGGAAAATTATTACACTGATTTTACTTACATTTCTTCTTCATGTAAAATACATTACCATGTATCCAACAGTAGAATATTAGCAGTATTTTAAGATAGATGCTGTTCTATGCAAAGTTAAAATCACTTTTGTCAGACAGCAAATGTCAAAGATAATAAAAACTGAAGATTAATGGAAAAATGGCACAAAATACTCATAGTCCTTCGTTCTCCAAACAGTTATGCCGTGGATCATATCTTTTTCTTTCGGGTGCACGTGTACCTGCTTTTTCGTAACTGATAGCTGTTCCTGCATCTCTCTTTAATTTCACATTACTGAGCCTTTGACAAGTTTCTTCACAAAAATACATAAACTTTTTTGCTAGTTTAGTTACTGTATTAAATGTCAGTGTCTCTACTCTGGCTTGCACACATTTCATTCTTATTCCTTGGTTGACTATGGCAGAGGAGGGCTAAAACCTGACTTTCTTGCATACTCTCAGTTAATCAATCAGGCATTTCAACACAGGTTTCCTAAAAAGGAAGCAAATCCACCTTTTAACAACTGCTGCATTTGCCTTAAATGTTAAAAAGCTAGATTTAGATCTCTTCATTGCTTGGTTTGATCCCTGAGTCTCATGGTGAGTTCACCTTTTCTACTTCAATGTGTGTTTAATTTATTTATATATGGGAATACCTCTAACAATTTCGGCACTACAAAGTTCTTAATAAGCTGGAGCAAAGTTTCCAGCTATGTACTTACCTTCCAGTTGTGTGTTTTGCAATCCTTTGGCTTTTCCATAATTTTTTTTTTGGGTGCATCCACACTATAGTGAGAAGTGTGGTTGGTGTTTTCTCTTTCTTTGTGTGTGTATCACTGCACAAAATCGAAACCTCTGGCCGATGTTAACACTGATATCTCTCACACATCTTTCAGAATTGCATCCTTGAATCCCTGAATCAACTTAAAAATCACTCAGAGTCCACAAGGTCCTTTAATGTTCCTTACAATTGAATTTCTAGTCATCAATAATCATAAAATATGGGATTCAGAAAATCCCGAAACCCACAGAAATAATGAGCTGAGATAGATATAAAATGGCTTAGAAGACTCACTTCCTAGTATGGTCAAATATAGTGTTACTGAACATTGCGTAGCAGATAGCCAACCAGGGTCCTGACCCTGGTATTCAAGCCATATAAGCACATAGACAGGCTTTAGCAGTAACTGTCATTTGCTGACCTAGGAAAGGGTGGTGGCCTCCCAAAAAGGTAATATCCCTCTGATTCGCTGTCATTTTCACATTATTTTTCCAGGGTGAAATTGCACTTGAACTTGACTATTCTCAATCTGTAATGGCAATAAGATCTTAGAGGAATTTCATCCCAGCAATCACAATCAAACAGGCTGTAAATGCTCTCATTAACCCCGAGCTCTTACTTTTGCGGTTTGCTTGATCAAGGCACATGTGCAAAACCACATTCACCAGGAATGAACTGTTAATTAGCATTGCACTTAATTTTCCTTTCACCATCTTCCATTCAAGGGCCTCCTGCATTGCATACTCGACATTTTGTAGATATCTGCAGGTGAAAACAATGTGTTGCTATGAGACTACTGAATGAGGCACTTTCTAATTTGCATTAAGTTTATGAAATTTAACTCCTGAATACTTTGCTCTAGTATTAATAATATAATAATATAATATAAGTCTATGGTCTTTATTCAGGTAAGTACTCCCTCATGATCAATGCCTGTGTTAAAACTGGCTTGTTTTTCTTGGGCAAACTACTGGCTTACTTCTCTGAGTAAAGCTATGTTAGATTAAAGTGAATAATTTGATTTCTAAACTGAGGATTCCAATAAAAAATACCCTGCAATAGGAGAATCTGAAAAGCAATGGAAAACAAAACTTGGTATTGTTTGAGAATATGACAGGCAAATCACAGTATGTAGTTACATGTTCTAACAAATTGTTTTGCTGCCTATTTTGATTTTTTATACACACAAGCTTTTCCTAAATCCTTAGGAAGTGTGTGAACAAACATTATCTTATAACAATGAATCAAGAACTTTACTAGTTTTCTATTTTGAAATTAAAATGTAGCAGGTTCTTACTGGAAAGGAATGTCAAGGCTTTGCAGAGAGACTGAAGGGTAGTGATTCATTCAGTAGAGCTACAAAAAATCAAAAGCAATTTAGCAATTATGTTAGTCATGACCATAAGGGAGCTGAACTTTTCAGGTTAGATTTCATGTCCCTAGAGGATTAAATTTAGAGATGTTGTACTGTCATCACCTTGAAGAAGTCATATTTTAATTTCTGAGTCCTAGAAAGGCACAGACATTAAGAACAGAATTTTATTATATTAAAGGCTGTTTTTGAAATTTTCTTATAAACCATTGCTTGCTTAGAAGCCCAGGAATTTTCCAGCTGAAAGCTCTTTCTGGTATAGTGTTTGTGTAGATAACAAACAGAACATTTCTAAGCAATTTCACAAGCAATTAAATATAGCTGGAAGAATATAGTTTTGTGGTTCATTTTGAAATCAGTGTAGGACTTTTTTTAGAAAGTAATGGAGCAGCGTATCATTTAACAACTATGAAAGATGGTCATTGTGTTGGACAGAAAGCCTGAGAATTATGTTTAAGGTTTTTTTGCCAAAAGAGCACAAGAGGTGCTTTATAACGCACAGTCCATGTACTCTGCCTTAGGGAAGGATGCTGGATCTGATGCTCTAGTTAGCAGGGTTGGTTGTACAATAGTGTAACTCCTTAGAGCTGAGTGATAATTAATGAAAGAACATTCTTTCTAAAATAAAGAAGCAAACATGTCTCTTGTCATGTGGGATACATGACGTATTCTGAAAAAATCTCCTGTAATCCATTTGGGGCGAGAGATATCTTTTGCGTTTTCTTTCTCCTGGTGATACAGAGATGTTAAGTAAAGTGTTGTCTGCTGCAAAATTCTTGATGAATAAGTCTAATTTCCATGTTATTCTTATCATGAGTATTCTCTGAATATTGTCATGATCAGTTTGAGCACCAGATTCTGAATTTTCAATCTAGTCTGCTTATAATAACTGTAGAGTGTACATAAACAGGCAAATTACGATCAGCTACAAGTATGATGAGGAACAGACGATTAAAATAATATTCTGGAGGTGAATTACATTCTAGGTTTGCTAGTTTTACTCAGTTTAAACGAAACAAAACTAACCCTTTTGATGGTAGATTCTGGACTACACCTTCTGAGGAATGCTCCACTTTAATCCTGGAACATCAACAAATTGGAAGCTGTGAAAATATTGTCACTTTTTAGTGAATAGGCTGATAATCAGGTTGGTTTAATAGCGTGCTTTCAAATAAGGCAAGACAATGTGAACAGCAGTTAGGGTTAGTACATCTTATCAGGACAGATGTGTCACAGCACTTTGTGGTATGTGTAAGAAGAAAGACTCAAACTCATCAAGCAGTAGAGGAAAAGCTAGGCAAGTCTGTGGTAAGGATAGCGGCCTGTCTCGCCATGATGTCCTCTTGATTAGAGCAAGGCTGCGGTTTGCTACTTTCTGTATAATACTTTCACAGTCTATTAGTCTGTTTTTATTAAATATGGAAGGAATAGGGGAAACTCATATGGGTAGCATGAATTAAGGCAAAGGAAACACTAGCAGCCTCTAATTCAGTTTGCCTTCCCAGACCTACAAAGCCTGAACTCTGTATATTGAGGTGCCACGCACTTCGCAGCTGAGGAAAATGGCAGCTCTATACCAGGCATTGACTACAAATGTTTTTTTATTTGGTTTGCCACAATTCCTATCACAACTCTTTCCAGAACCAAATCCGATATGCATATAGCCTGTAAATACCACGTTAGATAATGGATTTAACGTGATATTGTTCAAGAGTAACTTTTTTGGAAGTATTCTTCCTGATGAGCTCCAGGGACTTGTTTCTGTTTAGTTCTACTCACCCTGAAGTATTAAAAGATGGAGCTATGCAAGGACAGATAGTGAATTTCAGTTTCTTACCTGACCTTAATTCAAATTTAGTTTCTCATGTAAACAAATCCTAGATCAAGCTCACAGGAATAAAAAGAATGTGTAAATAAGAATGGTCATGTTACATTTCATCCTGTTTATGATCATTCGTAAAGAATATAGGGGAAAAGTTCACCTGCTCGATTCTTTCCTCTTTTAAACATTTATACAACTCTCAAGTGTGTTTAAGCTTTTCTGATGTTCTACTTCTCATTATCAAGACCTACTTTGAAGTACTTTGATTTGGCAATTCTTCAGCAGAACATTTATTTTTAACAATTCCAAATGCCAGAAGTCAGTTTTGCACATTACGTAGAGTGCTGGATTCTAGCATCTCCTATTTTTTTCTTTTTTCTTTATTTTAATTGCAGTATTGCAATTTTCTATTCAAATTTTTACATTGTCATATACATTACATGTACTGTATCCTTTCTTCAGAAACACTGAAATGGTAATGACTTTACAGCAAAATTGTACTGTAATTACTATGGCTGTTGTGCTAAAGCATTTATGTCTTGCTCTGTCTTTTGAATGAAAAATTCTTTTAGTGAAAATAGATTTGTTGAAGCCGTTAATTATTCAGTAAAAAAGACATCTGAATTAAGGTAGTGGTATTTCTTCTACAACATTTTAGGCAGACTAAGGTAACTCTTAAATTATTTTAATATTGTACTCAATAGTCCGTAATAGTTCCTAATGCAAATATATGTATTTTTACATTTTGCAATTTTATCCCAACAAATAGAGATCTGTACTTTGTTCCACAGAAACCATGATACACTTTAAAAGCAGAATTCGAGATCAATTGGCTCTGTCATCCCATCTGGAAGGAGTGATTATACATTAAAAGTATAACTTTTATATTCTGGTACTTCAAGTGTTTAATTGTAAGTAGGAAAGGAGGACTTCTAAACCAAATGACAAGTTCAAGCTTGAATTGAAGGAGGATTATGTTGATTGTTATGTTGGTTGTTATGTTGACCTGTTAGGCCGTCTGAACCAGCTACCCTATTTCATCTGATAGCGTAACTGTACGTACATGACCCCTAATCTTGTTCTGTGGAAAGAGTTCAGTAGAAATCCCCTACTGTAAAATATCTTGAAGGTGAATCACATTGTTTTGGCAGTATCAGGTTGAAGACATATTGTTACACATGCACTTGTGCTGTCAGATATGGGGGGGCAATAATTTCTAGAAAAAAGGGGCACAGAGAGATAACTGGGGTGCCACATCTGACCATGTTCTTAGACTGAATATGAGGGATTTTCTTCTGTAATATATTTTATATAGGTCCTTCTGTAACCTCTGTTGACTTAATATAACATCAGTGATAAGCTGTATGTATGTTGAGAGAAATGGAATGGAAGATATACTAAGCAACCAAACACTACTGTATATCATGCTCTGCCCATGGAAGTCAACAGGTCAGAAATAAATATAAAATCATTTGTAAATAAGCACAGAGGACCCAGATTACTTACCAGGACCCAGCTTCTACAGCTTGATATCTCAAAAATTCCACAGCTACTAATGAAACAAATTTAGAAGTTGCCAGAAGTGTTAGCTGTGAAGGTTTGGCCACATTTATATATGTTAACCTGTAGCATGCAGCAAGGAAATTCTGTCCTGGTTCTAATTTCTATCTTGGGGAAATCGAAATATTAATTATATACAGAATATATAGTATTTAATGTAGTTTGGTTCCACAGAGAAATCACAGAACAAAGTGTCATTATAGTAATGATAATGAATAACATTTCCTGGATTGTTTACTTGTATGTGACATCATCAAGTAGAGGAAAGGATACTCATGGTAAGCATCATAGATGAAGATTCTTTGATCACTGGGCAATGAAGTTATTTTTAGTGCTGAACACTTACCAATCTTCTGTCCTTATGATTCGAAGATCTGGTAATAACCTAACAGTGCAATGTATACTGTTAAGCTGCTATCCTTTATTACGGCACTGGGCACAAAGGGGATCTCTCCTCCAAACGTGCACGCCGAAAAGATAAAATTACTAGGTATTTATGCTATGCTGACATACATATTCATTATATTTCCAAGAAATATTTACCATATTAATGGTTTTTGGAGACACTCATTAGCAGTTATGGAGAACTCATTAGCATATGTTAATGTTCTTCGTGCATGTCTGTTGGCACCTCTGGGTGGTTGTTGGGGGTCTTCAGATGAAGGCTCGTACTCTTCATCATGGTGTCTGCTGGTTGACCTTTGTTTCTGCGCAAACTCAGTTCTGAGATGTACGTGTACCTTGTCCTTCAAAGTTGTTATGTTCCAGTCTTCTTGTCATCTTGGTGCCTCCTTATCTGCACATTTGCTCTCCCAAGGCTAAGCTGTCTAAGTGGGATTATTCAGGAGTCTCTTAATTTACAGCCTTCCCAATTATTCACAAAGAACCAAGACTTGCTTTGGTTTCAATTAATCTGTGTGCAATGGTTCTGACAACCTAAAGTTATAACTTCTATCTACATCTGCTACGTCTGTTACATTTGCTACATTCCCAAGTATCAATCCCTCCTTTTCTTTAGAGGGCTTGTAGCTTACACACTACAGTTCTCAGCATTTACAGCATTGGATTATTATGCATGCAAGAATACAAACTGCAATAATAAAACTATTAACAACCAGAAAATATCATTGAAGCTACTTTGTTAAAGTTTCATACTTCTTATTATCCCTTCTATCACTTACCGTTTGCAGAAATTGGAACAAACAGGCTTTCAAAAGCCTTCACAATGACAGCAACATATTTTCTTAATAGTATTCTAGAAAATATTTTTAGTACAAAGTTGTCAGTTCTGGTTAATGTAGTCTTAAATGAAAGAACGTCAGCTGACTTTTTATATGATAGCTTGTTCTTAATGTTTCTGAAAGGACTTTCTACATCTTTGCATGCTGTTTTCCAAAGACGAGTATCAACATTCTTCAGACCAGATTTTCTGATCCCAAGGAATGAAGGAGATATTCAGCATGTTGATTTGGGATAGGTATACCTATGACTTCAAGGTGAATGAGAGGAGAGACAGAATAAAAGAAAGAGTAATGAGACATCCATTTCCAAATCCTTACCATTCTATGATAATCGATAAGTTGATAAGATACCACTGCATGGGAAGACACTATCTCATCTATGAGTTTCAAGAGTAACTAAAGCAAAATGTAACTTCTAGCAGTATTGGGCAGTAGAGGGAACATGAGAGTGAGAAGACAAACACTTCCAGACCATTAAATTTATCTAACGGCTGACAATAGAGACTCCATTTACTGGGTCGTGTGGTGAAATGAAGTATTTAGTGCATCACAATCATACTGAAACAGTCTGGATGATGTGAAGGGTAGATGGATGGTGGCATAATACTGTCATCTGGAGAAATGCCTTCTAGCAGGAACTCTGTTAAAAGAGCAAACATCTCCCATGACTCTGTGACCATCCCAGGGGGAGGAGTAGGTCATGATCTTTCTTACAAGTATGGGAGATGGAGTTGTGATGATTGGGAGCTGCAAGGTAGGGCTAAGAGCCCTGAAGCACAGACAGTGAGATGTGCCAGACCTGTGCTCCTTTGATAATTTCCAGTGGTACAGAGGTTTGGATACAAGTTTCTTGCTGGAATGTAGAGCCAACACTCAAATCTGAGTGTGAGGTGATCTATTTAGAAATATCCTTCTTCTGCCATGGAATATATTTTTATAAATAATGGAGGGGACTGCTTTGGAAGATTTAGAGGCTTAACTTCTGCCTTTTAGCAGCTTCTTCCATCACTCTGCTCAAAACTGCTGTCTGCAGGAAAAATAAAGCATTTTAAATGGCTGTGTGGAATAAGGACTACGTGCTTTTTCTGTGTGTTTATTGCATTAGCTCCAGCAAGTAAGACATACTGGAAGTCTTCTATGATCTTCAAGCATGATTTTTGGAAGGTGGTGGGTTTACATTTGATTTCCTAGCTTGTTCTCGATAGTGAATTTAGCTATATTATGATGAAGACTTTGAGACATACAGACTGTTCAAGTATTTGGCAACTTCAAGATGAAATATCTTTAGCTAGCATTCTATATAATGTGTATACAATTCAGGCGATTCTTCTAGATAAATGTCAATCTTTAGACAAAAATAGACATTCAGCCAAAACCAGTAGAGGGATTATTTGCAATTTACATATCAGTCCTATAGGTTGTGCATTATTTGTCTTTGATTTCATACATTGATTATGAAATGGGAATATCAGATAATGGAAATGGACATTGAGGCAATAGAAAGAGTCATAGAGTTTAGGGTAAGGAAAGACTGGTTGGTTACTTGTTGGATCTAACAGCAGACAGATAAACCACCTGAATATATGTACATACATAATAGCAAGTAATTTGAAGTTTGAGGATTTTTTCATTAAGTTTCAACCTGGAAAGCAATTGAACAGAGGAACCAAATTAGCACTGAAGATGATTTATTAGCAGAAGCAAGAAAAAAGTTTGAAAGACACTTAAAGCTTAGCTGAAACAGGTTTCATTCTGTGTCTTGGGTGTGCACCAAGGAAGTTGAGAGACATTCACATGTGTGAGAATTTGTGCTGGTGACAGACATTGACTCTAATGGTGAAAGTTACTTTTGGGGCAGGTTGAGTAACCGGGGGTGTTGACAGGCAGCAGGGAGGAGCAGCAGCAGCAGGATCCCAGGTAAGCCCCCTCCTCCTCTGCGGTGTCTCTCTAGAGAAGCGGGTGGTGGGGGTGATGGTGAAAGTTTACGTAGCTGCAAATAACAGACCTCTGGTGTTACTGAGGTTAAGACACTGAGGCTTCTCAGGCACTTGCAATTAATTTGATCGGATTAGTTGAGAATTATGAAAAAAATTCAAAAATGCTTTAGACAGCATGGGTCAGCTTATGGTTTTGGATGGAAACTATGTAAGACTCCATGGCTTTCAGTGATTTCAGCTAGGTGCTAAATAAAACCTAGGAATTTTGACTAAATTTTGATTAAGCCTTTAAACACACTTGATCCTGTTCTTAAATGAGACCCAAAGGACAGTATTTATACAACATTAGAGTGCTTAATAATGTGAAAATTTGTAGGTTAAGTAAGGTAAAATGAATTGAAGCCTAATAGAGAATGCTTGCCTGAAAGAATCCTGCTTCATCTTGCATAAACATGTTCTAAACAGCCAAGGCAATTCTGTCTCCGTGAAAGTGCAGTTTTTTTGTTAAGAAAGTGTAAATTTCAATGTGTGTTATATAGGTGCAGAACTACTTTAATTTTTCAATATGGGATTGAAGTTTTGGTATATCAAAATATTGGCTGAATTACCAGCATATTCAATATTTGTTTTCTAATGCCTGAGTGATAATTACAGATCAGTGTGTACCACTCATAGTGCTTAAAATAATCATGAAATGAATGTGATTCGTGAAACCCTTAGCAACCACAAGGCTTCCTGTGCATATGCTCAGACACAGCAGTGACTGAGAAGTAATTTCATAAGACACATTGCAGCACCAAAAATGTGATATATCTTTCTTGCATTTCTCAGTATCAGAATTTATTGAGAAACAGCAACTCTAATTGGAAGAAATATTAGGTAACTGCATTTTAAACTGCATTTTTTATGATTTCAGGGAAGTGAAACGCACGTCAAGGTCTGAGTCAAGAACTGTCAGTTCTAATCCTTGCTCTCCATTAATATACTGTCTTTGCCTGACTGGCAAGATGCCCCTGTATCAGCATTTTTTTTTCCTACCACAATGTAAAAAACCTTGAAGTAAAGGTTAGCCATTTTGAAGCCATGTTAATTGGCCACTTTGTAAGTGCAGCTGGGAGCAGGGGAACAGGAATGGCTACCCAAAGGGATCAGTTCTGAATCTTTATTACCATATTCTGGATATTTCTCCAGTATCTCTCATCCAGCTGTATGATCAGGTCTTGTCTTTTATAGCCAAGTATTACAAATATTATGACTGTATCTTGGATTCTCCTTTTTCAGAGTCAGTATTTTTCTTCCATCTTGCAGAAAACACAAAAAAGGAATTATACACTTCGTCATAATTAAAGATTTCTGGTAATCTGTATATTATGAATTTTTATGTGGAAAAGTGAGAGCATGAAAGCTGTGCATGATTGATTGTTACAATTTGCTTTTATTTCTAATCTATCGTATTTTACAGTAATTGTTGAAGGAACTGGTGTATTTAGATAAAGATTTATTTTATACTTGCACGTTCTTAATAGAAAAGTGTAAAACTCCAGTGATACCAATTCACATTAAAAATAATTGGAATTTGGGTAATTTATGTAGGGAATTTTAGAATTCAAGTTAAATAGTGATATGTTTTATTGTTTGTGACATTTCCCAGATGAAGTTCTGCTATTCCCATTTTGGATTTCTCCTAGTTCAAATGTTTTCCTGAATCTCAAATGTGTAGGTATGTAAAACAGCTTGGATTGTGGGATTGGGCTGTTTTAAATAGATGAGCTGAACTTCCCACTGTTAATGATTTGGAATTGCTGGATATTGGCCCTTTTTCAGAGTGTTCATGTTTGAGTGAGGATGTAACTTCTGCCTTTGAGAGCTGAGGAACTACTGGGTGAGCAATGCTCTTTACAGTTTGTGAAAATTAATTGACTGATTATTACAAGAATCACTACAGGTAGCAAAACTGGTTTCCAGTTTTAATTCTAAATAGTTTAAAAGAGGAAAATTTCCCACTTCCCCAAAGTTTTTAAAATCTAGTGGTGTTTAACTGTGACTAACCGTATTGTCAGAATATGCTTACTCTTGTCTTTACCTTTAATTTCACATCACGTTAGCCCATTTTTAGTTTGTAATGTTCATTCAGAGGGTCAAATCATTTGTATAATAAAGATTACAATTATCCACTTACTTTTCTTGTTCAATATTAAGTAGTCCAAACATAACATGAAACAATTGTTTACGGAAAATAATAATTTGTTCTCCTCTTCAACTTTTTAACAAGTTGTCAGTATTTACTCATAATCTTTTCAAGGAATTAGTACATTTGGCACACAGCTAGGCTTTTCTCAACGTTTATGGGAACATAATGATTTACGACTTGTAATTGGAGTTGACTTAACCAACACAGATAATTTTTAAAATGACATTGTGATTATTGAATATTAATGTGAATAACTATTTCTCTGTAATTAGTATTAGCATGTGTTTATTATTTTCAAAGAATTACCCATGTGTTCATTGCCCATCTTCAACAGTGACTTTCATTAATTTCAAAATATGATAGGAAGTAGGGTTAGCTTATAGTTTACATTTTACAGTTTATTTCACTTCCCCTTTAATAGAATCTGTGGCAAAAGCCAGCTTTTTTTTTGTGCAAAGTCTCCAAAACAGTTTTCAGTGAAGTCCAGTTGCATAAGTTAGAAAGCTGTTTCTTTGCCGTGCTCAGTGCTGGGGTGACTCAGATGGCAGATAAAGGCAGTCTTTGGGAATGCAGACACAGGGTCTTTTTCTCAGGTTCAGAAGTTAACTTCAGGCTGCATTTTCCTCTTCTGGTTCTTCAAGACTGTTAAGCTGAACCTTTAACTCTCATTTATTCTCAGCCATCGCTGGTGATTTATTTTCACTTGGAAAAGGAAGAGGCGGTTTATTACATCTGAAGTTGTGCTACTAGTCTGCCTCTGTACCTTACAAGCTCCCTTATTAAGTAATCCCACCCTGGCACCTTTCTTTGTTATCTTTGTAACCTGTGTTTAGGACAATTATTCAGTATTTCCAAACATATTTCTCTTGTCGACTTTGCTTGATTGCATAGAAGAAAGACATTTTCTCATGACAACATTGCAAAAAGTCTTTTTTAATAACTGATTCCTTATCTTACCTTTTTTTTTTCTATAGTTACTGAAACTGTCGTAGGAAGCCATGTCAAATAACCTGAAATCTATCCTCATTTAATTTGGTACAACCCCTGAAAGTTACAGTAGATTTATCAAAACTTTAATTCAAACATGGGAGAATTTTTATGATGAAGGAGGGAACAACTGAGTCATGATTTTGATATTGTTAATCAAGAACACGCTACTTTGGCTCCTTGTAAAATCCTCATTTTCACCTGGTTTGCCTGTGTTGCTGGGTGGGCCTCAAAACTTATTGCCCACAGTTGGGCGTAGGCATCAACTTCATGGGGAGGTGAGGACTGGGGCAACACTGGTCCTGGTAACCTCACAAGATGGCAGTGTGAAATATAGGTAGGAGCAGAGTGCATTTGGATAGTCCGTGAAAGCATTTAATACCACAGCACTGTTAATAGCATTTACCCAATATGACAGAAGATGGTTCTCCACCCACTCCCTTAATTAATTGCAGATGTCTCTCCCTTACAAACTGGGGCTGCTAGTTTTAAAATGCAGTTTTCAGTTGTCCTGAGAGAAAAAATATGTTTCTTTTTCTCTAAAAATTCTTTCTTTCATGTTGTGTTATATTAACTCTGCATCCAACTTTCTTTGCACCTTAAAACAGTACAAACAGTTCATTTTTCTATTTCACCAGTTAGGCCCTCCATTTTTCTCTTGTTGCTGTCTATTATTTATTAGTAGCACAGTTCACAGGCAGGATAATACAATTAGCTCCAATTTTAAGTAGCATTTCAGGTTTTCTAATGATGTTTCTCGTGTTTGCTTTCGATTTATCACACTTAATTAAAAGGAAACAAACAAATAAATAAAAATCCCGCCCAAAACAGCTGGAGTAATAATTCTTTTTTGTTACTTTTTGTTGTCCATTTTACAATTTTCTTTGTCTTGCAGAATGTTGGGCTCTAAGTATTTTAATACTTGTTGGTTTGTCTTATAAATTGACATATTTATTCTTTACAAAAATGTTAGTTTCATTACTGAAATGTCAGCTCTTAAACTCTGTGGCTATTTCACTTTAATGCATAATATGCAGAGTAGATTCTGACCGTTCATATACTGTTATAACCCACTTAGTTTTGCTGCATTGGAAGTCTATTTTTCTAATTTTTAGGGTAGACCTCATGATTATCGCCTGACAAGTGTCTGATCAACAGCACTGTGGAGGATTTTATCGCTGTGTCCAGCTTCCTAGTGGGAAGTTGTACCGCAAATAGAGATGGATTTCCCATGGAAGAGCACAGCAAAGGCTGGGGGCCACTGGCCACTAGTTGCTGCAAAAGAACATTCCAGTTAGATATTGGGAAAAAAAATAATCCACCCTAAGGATGGTTAAGCATTGAAACTTGTTGCTCAGAGAGTTTGTGAAATCTACATGCATTCAAAACTTGAGTGGAAATGCCTCTGGGAAATTTGATCTAACCTGACTTTGAGGTTGTCCCTGCTTTGAGCAAGAGCTTGGACCAGGTGGACGTCCCTCCCAGCCAAAATAATCCTGTGGTTCTAAGATAGATCTGCACTGGGCCAGCTACAGACACTCTTGAGGACATCTCCACAAAGCGTGGATGCATGAGATGACAAGGTCACTGATCATCATTGGATTATACAGATTTTGTCCTTTCGCGATTCTGTAACCTCTTCAGAATCACTTTAACTTTGCCTGAGCAGCTTTTCCAAATTGCCCGGTTTGTTACCGTGTTCTGCATTCCTCCCAGTGTATGTACTATAACTACAGGGCAAGTTACATCAGTTGATTGCCACCTATGCAGCTAGATACTGCAAGGTCGTTGTGGCTTAAAGGCTCCCCCAGGGACTCCTTTCCTCCTGCAAACATAAAAATGATTCCACATATCTGTCATCTGGTCTATACCCTAAGAAAACATAGAACCACTGGAAATCATAGGATTTGAAGCCATTTTCAGCTAATATTGTTCTGCCACAGCCTAGCCCCCCCCGCTGTGAAGTGTTGCATTTTTAAATCCTTTTATGCCTCCACTCTGGAAAGTGTGGTTCAGAGACAGGCTTAGTCAGCCATGGAGGGAACACTGCAAGTGGCAGAACCACCCTACAGCTGTTTCCAGGTAGCGGGGATGATGCTGCCAGACTTACCTGGGCATTTTGGCGTTGGTGCTCAGGAGGGGTTGCATGTGTGCTGGTGTGCATTACTGAGGAGCAGACATCCCAGGAGAGTTACAGTGCGTGCGCTGGGTACTGCAGGGTGAGTGTCTATGAATTAGCTTCTTCAGTCTAAAGGTACCTCTGAAGTGGAAAGAGTTATGTACTGGAACAGTCTCCCCATGCGTAAGGTAATTTCTGTGTAGCATATGGTGATTTCTGTGTAGGAGATGCACTCCCACAGTATTTCATCCACCCACTTCTCTTCTCTGAGAAAATTTTTTGACACTAGATTTTCTGTTCCATTGATATGTGATGTGTAAAATACCGAGTAAATATGGTTTCTAAAAGCCTTATTTGTGTTATGTTCTATGCTGATTTGAATTGAATTAAGACTTTGGAGAACTGAAGAGACTGGTCTTAAAACTCTGTTTGCTAAAATTATCCTTTCGGGCTTGGATGTAATTATGCTTAGCCCAAATAAATGTAAAATGAAAACAATTTTCATGTTTTCAAAATGAAAAACATGAAAGCGCTTTTATGATGGAACAGTACTTTCCAAGTTTATAAGAGATTTGCTTTGAATATCATGAAATTTTTTAAAATTCATGCGTTTTAATTAAGTCCAATCAAACATTGTATAAGTCCAATAAAAATAACATATAGTATATAGAACATATCGCACATTTTTATATATGCTCTTTCACACCATAAATATGATTTTTTTCTGAAAGTAAAGCCAGCTTAATGCTGACTCAATTTCAATCCACTTTTGAACTAAATGCTTGTTTCACACAATTTTTCCACATTTCATACACATAAAAAAGATTATTTGATGAAAGTTATGTTAAAATAATGATGTATCTTTAAATACAGAAGTCTTTATCTTACATGATGCAAAACTGTAGATGATTTCAACTTGGAGATATAGCACAGAAAGAATGAAAATACACATACTTCTTTAAGCATTCATATAGTCACAGCTGTACAGTTACTGACAAGGTTTTCACTTCACTGCTGTGACTACTCTGTGTGGTTAAGTTGAGCAGCGTCAGAAGTGTTCTCAGCAGAGAGTTTAGGAAAAATCTGGTATTAGAGGAGTTTATCTGTATAAATGTATTGCTACAGAGGCGTGAGTTATAAAATCCCCTTTGGGCGTATCCGTATTTGTAATGTAAAAGAATGTTCTCAAAACTAAAAGTAAAAGCACACTTGGGAAAATATTTGGATTTTTCTAATGCCATAGGCACCACCTTTCGTCTGGTATAATGATGAATTTTCTGTAAACAAGAAACAATGGAGCTCCACATTAGCTCATGCTAGTAAGAAATACAAATTCTACAGCAAAAAAGTACTGGACATTTAAATAAAGCAAATCAGTGTATAGTAGATATTAAAAAATTATAATCAACCTTCTAAGCACAGAAAAATTATAGTAAGACAATTTGCAAAGCTTCATTTATTATTTAAACAAAATTAGAGGCTCAAGCATAATTGTAATGTCACAAATTAATACAAAATAACTCTGATGGCAGTTACTGAGTCCTCTCTGACTTACTGGAATGTATATGCCTTTTCTTAATAGATCTGACAAATTTAGCAAGCTGTAAAATCCTACAACTGTTCATTGTTATGTGCGTTCTAAACCCAGATATTTAAAAAAAAAACCGAAGAAATGCAGTTATGGTCTCTTGCCTCTACATTGGCTATTGTGTTGGTTCCAATATTTCAAATAGAAAATGCAGCCGCTAAAATTTGGTATAAGCAATGCACTGATATTTTTATTTTCTTTTTCACAGATTAAGATGCTTGGTAAAGCAGCTGGAGAAGGGTGACGTTAATGTGGTGGATTTAAAAAAGAATATTGAATATGCAGCATCTGTGCTGGAGGCAGTTTATATTGATGAAACCAGGTAAGTCTGAGGGGGGAAAAAAAAAACAAAAAGGAAAGAATGCTGGGAATCACATTTTAGAATTTTGGTCTTTGCATGCAATCGTAACTGACATGAGCTGAAGGTCTCTGCACATCAGAAGAATTCTGTGTGGCTCTTAGGTCTTTTAGTGGCAAGGTTACAGCAAGTAGGATTCCAAAGGTCAGATGTAACCAGCGTCCGGAGAGTTTGCCTACTTCTTGTCTCCTGCATTTGTCAAGTGTCTACAGTATAAAGTCATAAGAATTCTCTGAAGGATGGATTTTCTTACCCCCACAGGCCACATACCAATAATCATGCTGAGGACTGTATGACTGAAAAAAACGAGCTGTTTTGGAATGAAATGCTCACAGAGATGAGTCAGAATATTATAATCTGGCCTGTAAATAAGTAAATTTATGAAAAACTGTGATGTATTTTATAATATTTGATACTTTGTTTATGATTATGGTTACTAGCAGTATTACTGGCAACCATCTTTAATGTGGATTGACTCCAATTACATTAGAAGTTCTAAGTATTAGGCTTCTTGAAAGAATTTTATTATATGTACTATATTGAAATTAACTAGCTAACTTACCATTTTTTTTTTTTAGTGTTCTGGCCTCTTGTAGTTTTTTCCTCAGCAGAATGGTCTTGTAGAGATGCCTGCCAAAACTTCTTCAATAATGCTGGAGCATGCAGTGTATGTCTTGATTCCATACTACATTTAAGATGTCTGCCATTGCGCTTATTATTTCATGGACCTAACTCACTGTCTCTCCTCTGTCTCCCTCCCCGCCCCTTGCAAATCTACATATCTGATACAGTGCTTAATGTACTGCTTTCAATTTTTCCTGTTTCCTTTGACGTGCGTGATTCACACACCAGACCTTGCCAGTTGAGAATTTGGAGCATCTACTATTGGGCAATATAAAGCCTACCCATTTGAAAACAGAAGAATGAAAATAATAGCAAAATAACCTGGTACCAATGGTCCGTTTGTCAGAGTTTATATTAGAGATTAGTTTGGCAGGATCACTTATACTGGTGTCCTGCTCTTAGAGTGCATGTATGTCCAGTTCTGTTAAAAGATGATCTGAGCAGCCTCTCTGCCACAATAGAGTTCTTAGGGACACTTTCAGAAGTGTTCTTAGTGATCCCAAGTTAAATATGTAACTTGAAAAGCATTAGGGATCTCAGTGACTTCAAAAGTGCTCATGTGTCATGAAGATGTTGACAGATTTTGTTAAATTAAGCTTAACTGAACAGACTTGGACAAACCAGCTTGTGTGACTTCCAAAGGACCTGGACTTCATAATAAAACTGAATGTATTCAAATTAAATATTTTTAATTACTGGTAGTTAATATACCACTGTGGATATATTTATATCAGTGTTGTTGACTGATTTAAGTTAATCTTCTTTTACATTGAATCAATGGTTGATTTCTGGATTTACCTTAGTTTGTAGTCGTATTTGAATTGATACAGGTCCGTAGGGAGACAGAGAAAAGAAATGGTGAACAAACTTCTCTTTGGGCTCAGATTACCACAATAGAGGCCATAGAATTTCATTTTTTAGTAATTGTTCTAAATGTAAATCTTGTTGGCACATCTCACGTGCTGAGGAAGCTTTGGAAGATTGTGGTCCTCTCTCCCCTGTGTTACGGGATATTGTATTGCCACCAGTGGTCAGAGCGCAAACAAGTATTTTGTATTAATAACCATGGGAGCTGTGTCAAACCTGCATAGGGGACAAGGACATAAACCACTGCTTATTCCTTCCACGTATCTCCCAAACACTGTGGTTAAATGGGTATAGTATTCATTGCTTTTTCTCAGTAGTAGTACCGGGACTATGAAAATAATGTGAGATTTATTTAGTTTCTAAACTGAGGTGTCTGTGGAAATGAATAGTATTGGTACAGTGAGGAATCCAGTCTTTCTGTCTCTATGTGGGAGCACTGAGACAAGTAACAGAGATTTCATACACAGAGAAAACTAGTACACCCGAAAATATATGGGCTTTGGCAGTAACAGGTGCATTATTTTTACTGTAAGCAAATATTTAAATAAGGTAATTGCCCTCATAGAACTTAACAGCAGGATTATTTAAATGCCTAAATGAAAATAAACATATGTAATTTTATAGGGGTTTAGAAGGTTTTCATAGTCCTCAGGCTATTTTCTTAATCCTAGGGGCATTATGACCCCGTAACAGTGATGACTTATTTTCAAAAATTCTACTTCAGTATATGGATAAAGTTTTTTCTCTTCCCTAGCTTGATGCACAACAATGTTTAATCTTATTTATTGCATCCGGTATTTTGCAGAACAACCAGGTATTTTACTCTGCTAAGTCAGAAAGGAAATCAAACAAACCTGAGACAGGTATCTTGCTGTGTTCTAATTTATTGAATTTTTTTATTCTTCAATCCAGCTTCAAAGTGAGTTTGTAAGCCTATCAAATTTTGGTAGCATTCGTTACATAAATATGTGTTAAGCATATGGTTTATGTGCATCTTTCTGTACAGATAGCTGTATTTCTGAAGTCTATGTAAGTAGACATATAATACAATTTTTCTTACCCATGTTACTTATACTGTAAGTAATAGTTAAAAAGAAAATAACTTTAATAAAACCTACTTTGCAACTATTATTCTCTTATTTTTAATGTTTTGCATTTCGTACTCTGTATTTTTCATTTTGGTTTATAGTGTTTGATTTTGTTTTTAATTTCTCTTTCTTTGACTAATGCAGTCTCTGTGAAATTCAGAGTGATGCATTTTTTTAACCTGATGGTATTTGTCTTAAATTTATGCTAAGAATATAGGCTGAGCCTTGGCTTCTTAGTTGGAAAATATTATATATAGTGCTGCTTTAAATTTTGGCACTTGCCCATTAAAAACAATTTTTAAATTAAGACATTTATTGTGTGGCAGAGAGAAACTGTAGTCTGCACCGCTGCTTGCATAGTAAACTCTTTTGCATGGCAAACTGCAAAGATAATCACATTTTAAATACCATGAGCAGTATTCTGTAGTCTAAATCTGCAGTAAGACATTTAAAGATAAACACACAAAGCAGGTCTCTCCAGCTTCTGGGAAGATAATCCTAAGGGAGCAGAAGCAGTGTATCATTGAGTCAAATGGGAAGGGAGGCTGGAATTAGCTTGTGTGGTTACATTTGTCATTGTTCCCACCAAAGAATACAGGTTCTTTGTCCTGCACAGAGCTACCACTGTTGGGAGTCTGGAACTGAGTTAACTGAACTCATTAGCAGATTAGAATTAATAGTTTAGAGCAAAAGCCGAGTGGTGCATTCCAGCCTGAACATGCACTTTTATACATTGCAAAGTTCAAATGACGTCAGTTAAGTTTGTTACATATGAATTGCTGTATTGATAACAGTAATTGTTATAGTATAGAGCAATAACAATTAATACACTAAGTAAAGCAGTGAGAAAACCATCCGAGTACAGATTACTTTTATTAACTAAGTCCGAGAAGGAAGTTGCATGCATGCTTTACAGGATATAACGGTTCCTGAGATTCGGCTTAGAAGGTAGAAAATTTAATGATGGCTGGTTCTACAAGGTACAACGTATTGCAGGCTTAGGACCAAAGGTTCAGTACAGAGTTTCTGCAACTCACATGAAAATACTCGTGCTTTCTATTTTAAGACCATGCTTGAGCCCTGGGTTTTGTCCTGATGAATTTACTGACCCATTGCTTACATATCCAAGCAGAGGAAGACCTCAGAGGAGCTTCAACCAGCCACCTAAAATCCTGTCTGTGGTGTTCTCTTCTTCCCCGCCTTTCTGTGAGACAGACCTCAATATCAGCTGAGAGAAAACCCTTTTAAATATCTCTACAGTGAGATTAGGAATAGCAACTAACAGAGAGCTGGTTAGGAGCATCATTGTAACTCATCTTTCCGTTATGATGTGCATCCTATTAAACAGTGTAAAAAAATGGTCCTGCCCATGGTCCCACACCTATTGCAGAAGGACCTTCTGTAGTTCTTCACAGGCACAGAGATGAAAAAAGTGAAAATTAAAATCAAAACTAAGTTCAATAAAGAGATCCAAGTATAAGGTATCTCACAGAGCATGTTCAGTAATGTAGCCAAGGATCAAGGAAGAGCCTGTCCTGTACCACAGCTCTGGCGAACCATTTGTGCTACTTAAAAATTAAATCTCAGGCATTAGTCTAGCAAGACCACTTTTCTCTATAAGCCTGGGCTTTTTTCAGTGATCAGTTCCAGTTTCTTACAGTAGAAGATACCCATTTTTTTCCTGTATATTGTTGCTTTATTTGAGTTGGTTGGAAAGGCTGTATCATTCTATGAAGCTGTGTGTGCACAGAGAAGTACATGCAAATGTACAGGCTGACAGAACCTTGAATCTTTATTTGTAGTGCAACAATCAGCTGGAAATGGTCTGTAGATTTCAAGCCCTTTAGTAGAGGTTGAAGTATATTTCTCAGGTCCTCTTACATTCCTCATGTGCTCCTCTGTTGCTCTATACTATAGCCTTTTATCTGAGAATAAGATAGCATTTTTTAAAGTTATGTACATATACTCATTCCCTTATATACTCTTTCTAAAACTATATGTAGTTGGATTGGGGAAAAGGCGGAGAAATAGCACAACAGGTTTTATTTATGGAGTTCTGAGAGCAGACTCCTTAAAAACAGGGATAGACAGTAAGGATAACCTTCCAAAGTTATGAAAAATTGGTTTAGGGCAATGACTGTCAATATCCCATATAAAAAGTTCTCAGCTGATGGAAAGTTGTAAAGCACAGAGAAATCAGACATGTGCAAGTGCTTTCCTGAGCTTAATTGTCTGTGGCCCCAAATCAATTAATAAGCTTGTTTAACAAGCCCTTTTTAGGACTGCTGCGTCTCTCAGTGCTGAATAATGATCAGCTGTACTAAACATTTCCTTGAAAGAAATCCTGGCGCTTGGGTGCCTGAAGCGGAGGTTCACTGTCTGCTGAAAATAATCAGTGAAACTCTCACAGTTCCATCCCCTTGGCGGCTCTCCTCTGTGGAAGAAGTTCAAACTTACTCAATAGGTGTTATAAATAATGTGGATATATCTTGCAGAATTTTCTCCATTTTTACCTGCCACTTGGCTCAAGGTAGTGGAAGGAGGATATTTAGAGTCAAACAGGAAAGAAATAAAGCCTCATAATTCACTCATGACAGCTGTTCCGTTCCTTGTAAACACAGCTCTTTATTCATGCTAACTGAGAAGAAAATAAGTCAAATAAAATCTAGATGGAAATTACAATTAAAAATTTAAAATATTCATATATATTCCAAAGCCAAATAAAACAAAAAACCTAAACTTCTTGTGGAGTGCATTTTTAAGTTGTTCTGGATAAAAGCAGAATATTTTATTCCAATTATGGGCGTCTTGCATTTTTTAAATGCCTTAGTAATTTAGAAAATATACCTGATTTCAGGAGGATATTTATCTGTGCTGTTTCAATTCCATACAAGGTTTTTAGGTTTTTTTAGGCTGTTACGCCCTTTTAAAAGGCTTTAAGCTCTTGAGAACTTTTGACTTAGAAGAGACCGTCTTTCAGTAATGTATGAAGTAGATCCTTTGTGTATAGCTGGCAATTGCTTTGAGCATCTTTGATTTAACAAGACAAAATAAGAAATACAGGTTATTGCTACATTCATGAAGCGAAAGGAAATCTCATGAAGGGTAAGTGGTGTTATAACAATGTATGTTTGCGTGAGAGGTGTGGAAATAGTGAAGGTATTTCAATGATATTATAGTGGTAAACACAGTCCTTCTTGAGAAAAAGCTCTTATTTAAAAATAAGTGCACATTCTGATATGTATAATGTTAGCTAAAAAGACAGTCATTAAACCCAAACTTTGTATCTGCTGTTGTAATAAACATGTTGGACCATACTGAATTTGCAGTGCACTACTCCAGTAACGCACAAAATATTTCTGTGATTTCTGGACTGAAAGCAGGGACAAACATAGCTTCAGATTGTGGACAAAAGGGAAATAGTTTAAACTGTGATTGTGTCACATACAAAAGAAAGAATTTCATCATTTTGTCTCACCAAACGTCAGTGTGACCCTTAAAGTGCTCTACAGAAGTGCCTGTGATAGGAACACGCGTATGTATATTATTGTCTTGTGGAGTATAAGGAAGAAGTAAGCAGCAAAAGCTCGGCTAGATGCTGGTGCTCACAGAACTGTGTGTTGTGGAGGTGTGAATGGATCTTAGCAACAGCCCAGCAACTAAATGAAATTCTCCCGCTTGCAGGAGATCCTGAGGTGAGAAACGGTCAATGTAGCCTGTTCTTGGGCAGGTTTCAGTACGCAGTTTTTGGTTATGTTTGCAAGCTGGAGAAGGCTGTTCCCTGGTGTTTTGAAGTTTTTCAGTACTGCAACAGAACCTGAGTCCATGGCAGCTGCTCCATCTTAGGCTAGTAATCAATATCTCAAAAAATAATGAACTGGGATACTTGTTTGATACTCCTGTGCTTTCTATTAATCTCTTCTAGCCATCGATATAGGTTTAGCGGCTTCTTTGTATTTTAAATGGAAACAAAAGTCAGTGAAGGCTCCATCTTTTGTGTTGCTTGTATTGTTTCATTTTCACAAGCCATATTTTAGTACCAGTGTTGCAAGGCTCTAAGCTGGCGCTACATCAGCTGCTGCTGAGCATCTCACAGCGGGAGCCTGTTGCGTGACATTACAGGACCATTTGCATTCTGTTCCCACCCGTAGCATACAACAGCTAGGTGGCTTTGTGAATCATATGGTTTCACTGACTCTAAGGCTGTGGTTACAGATGAAATTGTGCTAATTCAGACACTGTTATCTGTTCAGGGTAACCAGCAGAGATGGTCACACCGGCAGATCTCCTTGCAGGTGCAAGGGTTGAGAAAGTCAAATCCTCTTATATCAAAGAGATGTAGATATTTGTTAAAATTTTTAAAAGCTTATATTCCCAGTCTCTCTACCTTGAAAGGCAGATTAATTTGTTCTTTCATACATGAAGATAACTAAGAGTTTCATTCACAGAACAGTGGGGCATTCAGTCAAGGATGTACTTTATTTTGAAGTATCTAGACAATATTTCTCCTCAAAGTAAGGTTTTCTGAAAAAAATCTGGGAATATTAGAGAAAATAATCCACTTAATGATACAAGGATAAAGCAAGTGGAATGGAATGCCCTATTTGGTAATTATTTGCCAGATGAAAAATATGGTCTATATGAGTGCTCTCTGAGCTGACTTAGTTGAGGAGCGATTGGAAGTGGCAATTATTTAAGCATGGAGTTAAATCACAATCTTGAATATTCAGTCAAGTTTGCTGTGAGTGTGTATTGCTGTCCTCCATGGCCAACTCATGGTTAAGTATGCTTTGCCTGAAGTTGCTTGGTCAGCAACAAATATACCATTTGAAGAAAACAATTCAGTTCATCCGTTAAGGGAATCTACAAATGATACTTCTGTAAAAGCTATATTGAGAAAAAGCTTATTGTGTTGAGATTAGTTCAGTATATTCCACCTTTATAAAAGCTTAAAGTAAGCCTTTAAAATCTTTTGTACTAAGCCAAAGATTTTTTTTCTGAGAGGGAAGCTTACAACAGCATCAAAGTTCTGCAAAAAACCCCACTTAAAATCACTGAAAATCTGTTAAATTCTGACTAAAATTCTTCAGTTCAGTTAGGATATTTAATAAATGGCTGCATCCCTTTTCTGAAGGTTTTGAATTTTTGTATCTCAAAGTTATTGCTGTTAATTTGTGTATGAGTCATGCCCTGAGAGAGTCCCTGTCCTATAGAACTTCCAGAATACCACATTAGAGCACCTGAATTTAAAAAAAGAAAATACACTAGCTCACAGCTGTGGTCCTGAAAAACGTTATTTTTTTAATCATTAATATCCTGACCTGAATCTTAAATTGTTGGTGGCCTTTGGTATGTATGTCTGTATTTCTGAATAGGCAGTACATATGAACAAAGGAATGTTTCCAGTAGCAATGATCCTTACCACATTACTTACCTGCTGTTGTAAAAGCTGTATTTCATCCAGAGTGTTTGCCGTTTATTGTAATTGATTGGTAGTTCTTAATATGAGGACAGTTCTACTGAGGATGTGGTAAATTTGAAGAGTACAATGTGTTGGTAAATTTATCATTTCCTTTAGAAGGACCTTTATGTAATAAGAAGGCTCTTCAATTATATTTGCAATTTGTTTATCCTCAGTGAGAGTCAAGGGAATTTTTTAGTGGATGTTAGTGGAAATTGTAGTGGACTATAGAGGATGTAAATATTGATTTGATATATTGATTAATGCTTATTCACGAAGATAGTGAGACACTAGAACACAAATAATTGATAAAAATGTTAATTGGCTATTTGGACTATAAATTCTTTGCCTTCTGGATCCTGGATCTAGAAGAGGACTTTGATCAATTCATTCTTAAGGGGCTGATCATTACCTTGATTAATTCACTAAAAGGTAAAGAGCTAATATGCCCTTCTCAATTCCTCCTCTGGAAATCTATCACCATCTCTGTTAGGCAGCTTGTCTGGTCAGCATTGATGGATTTTTTCACCATAGCCATTATCTAATTTTATTTTTTAAGATTTTCTTTTCTTTCTTCTCCTTGATAGTACATCTGATATATTCTGAAGGGAAATGAAATAGACTTCTGACTATTCCATTACTATATTTAAAATTCTGATTAAGTGAAAAGAGAGCTAGAAGGTATCACTACTTGAATTTTGAAGAATTATTCTTGGCAAAAAAACACAGTACTGTGACAAGAAGATCAGGTTATTAGTTCCTATGACTGCAATATTAATTGATTGCTAAGCTGAAATGCCATGGGCCATATATTACTTATTCCCACAACTGTCAATGGGAGTTCCACTCATGGAAAGAATAGAATTAAATAATCCAAGCCTCCCCCTCTCCTTCCCACGCGTATCTCCTCCCCATGTTGCATCTACTTAATAGGATAATGATATATGAGGAAAATAAGTGTATGTAACCCTGAAATTCTGACTTTGTGTTGAAAAAAAGTACTTTCTGTGGCACATTGTGTTAGAGCTTTTTGTTTTGTTTTTTAGCATCTTTAGGTGTTGCTTAGCTTTAGGGGAGAAAAGAATATGTGTGCGTGCTTTGGTATATTAACTTTTATTTAATTCAGCTAGGATACTGGAGTTCATGCCTCCCAGTTGAATGGGATTTTTCTCAGTAGAGTTTTACTTTAAGGCTGACTTTGTGGAACAACTATGTAGCTTTAAAATAGAAAGTAAATGACCGTCATCCCTGATCTTCAGCGTGGCTGCGTTGGAGGATGAGGCTGCAGATATTGCAGTCACTCCCCTCCGAGTATTTTCTAAGCCAGAGGTTCTAGTCTTGTGTTTGACAGCTATGGTCACTTGTTCTTTTGCTCATTAATTTATCCAATGGCATTTCTGAACCTATTTAAAAGTTTACATATTGCAAAATGTTGCAAAATTATATTACAATTTACAAATTACATTTTACAATTTACAATTGCAAATTATATGGCAAATCTTGCAAAAATCCCTGTAATATTTGGCAGGAAGTTCAGTGGTTTAACCCTATTTGTCTTTGTTTTGACCCTGTCTTCTGATATTGCTTCACCTTTCCCCCTCTTTTTTTTTTAATTTAAAGGCATCCTGAATAATCACCAATAATAATAATTTACCTATTCACCTGCGATTCATAAAGCAGCAAGTCAGCGCAAGAAGTCTGCATAACAGTAGAATTACAGAATGCAGAATATATTAAATATTTTCCATTTATCTGGGCAGTAATAACTTTCATTAGGCAAAAACCAAACACCAAAAACTTCCATTGATTCACTGATTTTACTGAAGCTTCTGAAAGTTCTCAGTTCTAAATAGATATAAATAAAAATAGCAGTAATGTAAACAGGAATAAAAATGTTCTGAATATAGACTTTGGGCTGTTATGTTTTTTTCCCAGTAATTATAGATGACGTTGTGCTGTATAATTTATTCAAAGAAATGATGATGTTATAATGCTCAGTGATTGCATCAGAGTGACATAATAGTATGTCTGCTCAGAGTCAACCTTTGTTGCAATTCAGTTCTGAGCAAAAGAAGTAGTACCAGCAGGAAGGACAGGCATGCAGGGGCTCTGTGATTTAACTGATGCACTCACTGCGGTGATCTACATCAATAGACTAGGGGCAAGCAGACAAGCTGTAAAATGGTTCGACATAAAAAGAAAAAGATCCCTGTGAAAAAATATAGCCATGACCGATCAAAAACTGGCTCTCGTTGGAGGAAAAATTTCAACTATTATTGTAATGTAGGTACTGAAGTACCACTAGTACTTCTGCTGAGTGTGTACAAGTTATGATACTTCTGCTGAAGATTCTTTTTGTTACATTTAGTAAAATTTAGAGATATATATGTTCATTTCGTAAAGAGTAAGTAGAATTACTGATAAAAGCAACTTGATGGTTTTATGTTTCAACGTATAAATTTGCTTTATTTGGGTTATTTTAAAGACGTGTTTTCACAGTCACTGAGTAAAAGGTGAACAATTAGATGTATTTCACAGAATCTACAATATTGTGTATGTATCCATATATGTTCATACCCATGAAAATATAATAGGAATACTGTATTTTATGATTAAGGTATAACTAGACAAATAAAAGTAGACAGAAGTTACAAGCTATTAAATGAGTTGAATATTGGATTCTAAGAATTTGTGATATTTAATCATAGTTTGTATAGTGCAATATATAACCTAATTTATTTCCCTTCCTAAATAAAATTACCATCAAATTATATATGCATCTAGCCATCCATTTATTCAGATGTGTAAACCCATATATGCGCCCTGTCCCTGTAATTACAGAAGAATGGCAATCATTAGCAAATTTATTCAAAGGCCGTTTCTAGCAATGCAGATGTCATGAGCAATTTTCCTCAATATGAAGCTTATTCTACAAAAGGTCAGGAACGTGTAGAAAATAGACAGTTATGAAATGAATGACTAGCCCTTGTTTGCTCTCCTTAAATGTTGTGTCAGTTGCGCTTCTGAAAGAAACTAATTCTTCTTGAGAAGTTACCAAGGTTATGGGAAGTTACGAGCTTGGGGGATTTGTAAGAGCTTGTACTTCCAAAGGATTGTACTTACAACATACTTCTATGTAGTTGCTTTCCTAGTTATTTAAGTAGGAACCAGAGACATTGAAACTCTTTCCCTCCCATAGCACATTGTTCAGTCACCTCTAATCACTGGTTAGATAAACACTTTTTTAGAATTCTGTCTTTATAAAGTAATTCCTATTACTATCATTTGCAGACTGAATAGTCCTCGTATTTTACAAATGGAATGGTTAAAAAGATTAGAGAAACAGAGGTGTGTCTTCATAGCCTTAATTTGTACTCCAGTGGCTCGTATCTGCAGAGCTCGGGACTTGTTCCACAGTCTGATCTGCATCAGACGATAGCAAACTGATGGAGAGCTCTGCTTCGTGCTGCACCGGTGATGTGGAATATCCCTGCTACGTGCTCTGAGGCAGCCTAATGCCCATGGTCCTTTTGTCACTGGAATAATTTCATCCTGCTTGAGTAACAGTTGGAGTAGTTACAAAAATGTGCTTTAGGGATTGTAAGGTTTATTCCTGATTATACTTCAAATGTCAAATATTCCTCAGAAATATAAATGTACTCATCTCTCCAGGGATATTTAATAACAGTGTTAGACTAGTAGGTATTTTAAGTGGACTGTAACATAGTTTTTAGTTTAGGGAATAAAATCAATTTATAGCCTTTGACCTATGGCCATTCTCAGCCTTGGTTCAGTTTTGCAAGATAATTTGCCAAGATGCTTTGCTCTACACAAGTCCTGCTCCTGCAAAATAAATGACTGACTTCTGGCCTGTGTCCCACTGTCAGAAAATCTCATCATTCTTGTCCATTCTGCTCCTCTTGCACTCTGTGTTAAAGAGCCTTCCTAGTCTGATAATTCATGTCCCTGAAAAATAGGAACATTTCTGCTGTTCGTCCAGTAAACAGAGGTGGTGTTGGGGGCATTTTATGGATTTTTTTTTTTTTTTTTTTTTTTTT
>Ga0065711_1005146_pt1 | contig 32959 bp, 20 predicted proteins | sample Hoacrofraction12_FD_59098 | JGI IMG/M metagenome (GOLD analysis project Ga0065711, IMG submission 59098) | Hoatzin crop microbial communities from Cojedes, Venezuela - Epithelial fraction 12 v2 (version 2) | ecosystem: Host-associated > Birds > Digestive system > Esophagus > Crop | place...
CCCCCCCCCCCCTTTTTCTTTTGGTGTGGTCAGGCTTTCCCCTCTGCACAGCCTCTCGCCAGTTCAGCCCTGGAACGATCCAGGCAGCTCCCTCCACCCAGCGAGCGTCCTGCCCAAAATGCTGTCCTCCTGCCGGCGTGAGCTCACTGTGACCTTTCAGCAAAGCACAGCCCTTCGTTCCTCCTTGTGTTTAGAGACACTTGTGGAGCACTGCCTTATTTTCAGCTTGTGAGCTTCACGCTTATTAACCAATTAATAACTCTTCCCGCAAGGCAAAGCAGCGCTGGGCACTGCACCGGGTTCAGGCAAAGGGCTTGCCCTGATTGATGGATGGTGGGTGAGGAGAGGGTTAAGAATATCATGGAGCAGTGGGGGCATAAAACAGCTTGGTCTGGAAGCAGTTTAAGTAACCTAAGGAGAATCTGATACAGACCAAAGACACACACGTACAGATGCATTTAATAGAAGCCTCTCTCTGCTCGAGATCTACAGCTGAGACTCATGCAGCAAAATGTGCTGTTTGGAACACACTGTGCTCCAACCACGATGGCTACGGGGGGAATCGGAGCCAGTATTATGTGCTGGTGCTCTCAAGGACTGAATGTTCACTTAGCACACACGTTTGGGGGACATATATTTATGCATACATTTTGGGATGCAGCACATCCCACCACAAACTTGGACAGCAGCTTGCTCTTCGATCTAAGAATTCGTCTGTTAAGAAATCCCAGTATTGTGTAAGTCAGGGCACAGCCCGGCGTGCTGTTCCAGCAGCAGCTGAACCAGGTTAAGAGGTTACCACCTCCAGCCTGCCCACAGCTGTTTATCCCCTGCCCCCCATTAGGGGTTACCACCCTTCGCCATGAGCCAAATCACCACATGTGCGGACACTCCCAAATCTGGCTCTGTCAGAATGATCCAGCTTAGCACACAGACTTTTTAGTAGGTTTATTGTTTGGGCTTTGTTTGGGGTTTGTTTTTTTGTTGTTTTTTTTGAGCTAGCTCATCTTGAGAGCGATAGTTTCTTGACTTGGTTCAGCTGCAACTGGAACAGCATCTCTGACCATGCTCCAATAAAACTGTTGCAAAATTGCATCTGTCAGTCTCTTCAGCCAAAGCCTGCAAGACTCATCTAAAGATCGTGTATTTAATATTATTTCCCCAAACATTCTTTTGTTCACTATCTCAGTTTCCTAGCTATTACTGGAAATTTAAATATCTTGCGGTGAACTGATCACTTCTGTTTGCAGGAGTCTGTATTTTCCATGACCTTCTTTAAGGAGATGTAAGATAATCGATACTCTGAAGAAGCCACCACAGAAAACCCCTCCAGTGCCTCCCTCTTCAAGAGAATCGATAATTTCTCTTTGGTCCAGAACTGCAGGAATCCAGTAAGTCACTGGGGAACTTTAACAGAGATTGTCAATGCATTTACACTATTAGCACTATTACTTTATTTCATTTTCAGTTCTTGGCATATGGGACTTAGAAGACTTGTCAAGCTTGGGCCTCACATACCTGTGCCAGGAGGCAAGAAAGGTAGTTTGGGGAGACAAAAATATTTACTTCGCTGACCTCTGTGTTTGGCTCCTAACTAGGTTTGATCTGTATTCACGACCGGGCATGTACACTCAGGGAACACACATAACTCCGGCCAATTGTATGAGATTGGAGTACAAAGTGAAGCCCCGCTTAGGCTCCGACATTCAGCAAGCCAAGAGGTTTGAAAATGGAGCCAAGTCAATTGCCTGGCTTGGCTGTATGAACCAAAACACAAGCCTCGCCACTGGAATTGATTATATACACATGAAAAGAAAATACATAAAATGATACATAAGGTTCTTGTAACCTCCAAGAGCTGATGCCAGAATACGCTCATTGGCTTGGTCCTTCCCTGGCTCAACACCACAACTGAGCACAGAGCTCGGCCGAGGCCGCGCTCAAGTTTTCATCAGATTAACTCTTCAGCTCAGGTCCAAGCACCCCTTTTCGCATGCTCTGAGACCTAAGTTTCTCCTCAGGCTCCCAGGGAAAGTAGTAGCTAACTATATGAATGCAGGATTTATAGTCTTAAAGCTGGTGCAAAAGGTGCTATAGCTGCCCACACAAGGAAAGTAAATTGAATTAAATGAGACTAGGAGTATGCACAACAGAGTAGCCAGGAGACTGTTTATGCTAAACGCAAAATACTTCATAAGCCAGCCTCACATAAAGTGTATTTTTCTTCTGCTACAGATCCCATTTATCTCTCAACACAAATTGGGGTCTTTTGCTATGCATTTCTTAGTTTAATTACACTTAATAATTTAGTCAGGAAGCTTAACCCATACAGACTACTACATTGATTTAAACAACAAAACCCAGCAGGCACTGAAATGTTGCATTTCTTGGAAGAATGTGAGTTATTAATCATATTCTCTCCAATGCAAATATTTGTGCCTTTCTGTAGTGTCTCTCTATTCTCCAGAAAGATACTTTTTTTCTCAGTTTGAAGTATTTGATATGATTATTTGATATGATTAACTACCGAAGCAACACATAACGCTTTCAGGAAGGGCTCGAAAGCAGATATTATTGTTTTACCAAATTCTACTACAATAACAGGGAGACTCAACATTTCCCTGGAAATGGGCAGAGCTAACACGATGTTAAGTGTTTTCCAGCATCGCTTGTGCCAGGTGCTATTGGAAGCTTTCTGAAATGAAAGAGATCCTCTGAAAAAGGAATCAAGCCTTTATCCAAAGGCCTCAAAAACTGAGCTACCTCAGCTAGGTTCACTTGTGGACAGGCACCTTTCCTTTCTGAAACACCAAACTCCAGGGCTTGAAGCAAATAAAATTTTCCCAGAGGACAGAAAGAAACAAAGGGTAACACTGCAAGAGCCAGTAATTACTGTGCTACCTGCTGGATAGGTTTCTAACCCCCAGAGTTTCTCGGCAGTAGTCCTACCCTTAGCATCTCTCTAGCAGGAGTAACAAACCCCACTGGGACCATAAGCCATAGGGCTTCCATCCACTCAAGTATTTCATAGTTGATTGCTTTTTGCATTTCCATTCAAAATGCCTCAGTGGATTTCATGACAAAATGGACCAAAAAACCCCCACCAAACTTTGATGAAACAAAGGAGAACTGTGAGAAAGCCAGTCATTGCAGAGACAAGCTACATCCAACACAGCATCCAGGCTGCTTCTCTTCCTTCAAACACCTGCTTGCACTTCAGAAGCAAGGCCAGCACAAGGAGAACCTCCTCTTCATCACTGCCAGACCACACCCAGGTTGTGCTCTCTGGCAGAGCAGCCATATGATGTTCTCATTAGGTCCCTTCCTCTCTCAGACTACTTCGAACACCGTTAATAAGTTGCGAGAAGCTCCAATCTCTCAGCATGCTCTTCTCAGCTGTGCATGACCAGACAGCAGCTGCAAATGAAGGGCAAAACACATCCCACCTCAACAGCCACAAGACAGGACAAGCCACAGAACGTGGCTTCACTGATGTCAGCTGCAGGCTAAGTGGATTGTGAGGGCCTGGGGGTTGCAGATACCTCTGCACATGCCTTATAGAAGTGCACCCAGCGCCCATGTCCTGCAAACAGTGAAAGTTTCAGTAGCTCACAAAACTGATTTTGAGAGCTCCCTGTGGAAGTGCTACAATGCCCCAGCACGGGGTGCAGGCTGGCTCTGTGGTACTCCATCCAAATACTTTCCTCCTGCCATCTGCATTGTTCCTTCTATGTTTGGGATAAACTACTATTCCCAGGGAAGTACTGAGACCTGATCATCAGCTACGCGCAGACCGGTAGGCCGCCACCGAAGTTACAACTAATTGATAATGTGTTTGCATCCCCAGGCCTGCTTGCATGGATGAAGAAATAAACACCTTTTAATATGTTCAATGGATTCTGTCTTTAGGCTGCAGCTTCTTCCAGAATAGGAAACTCATTTCAGCCAGCTTCAATGGCTTCTCTAACACTCTTCACCCACACGTATATTGCTCCAAGCCTAACGTAATTTACTACTACTACTGTTACTCCTGTATCAATTTCTCTTCAGACACTCCTGTATTCTGCTAACAGAAAGCAGGAGTTCAATACTGCATTCAAAGTCTCCCATTTAATTTGAGGTTTAGCCTTTTCTAATTCAAAGATATTTCATTTGAAAGTATTTTTGTCTTATAGTGAACAGATTCTTGGCTTGCTACAATAAAAAGAGGAAAGACTGTATACTCCAAACTTTTAAAAGGGCACACGGGACTATTCTTTAATTTTACTCTTTGGCTGTGGGATCTATACTATAAAAGTGAAAAGTTGAGATGTACTATTTGTGCTTTTAAAGTCTGCATTTCTACCCCCCAAACGAAAGGCAAATGGGCAGATGGGCTTTCACTTTCCGTTTTTAGACCTTTTTATTTCCTGTTGCAATGTGCCACCAAATGCAAATTTCCTAGAGTGCAAAGAAGCAAGCGACTAACTACGTGTATTCCTTTCAGAAATATTCTTTACAACAGTGTTACATTAAAAATGTAAAATACTTACAATATTTTATGAACTACGAATTTTGGCTACTAAGTGATAGAGAGGGTAGTAAAATGGACCAACTCTTTCCTTGCCATGAATCACCCTGATGTGCTGGTGACTCAAATACGTAATTCCTTCCCTGTTTTGCTGTGTTTTTCTGCAGAAGCATAATTATATTAATAATAAAAATACTATAATTGACCTTACAGACGTAAATGGAGATTGGATTCATAACAGCCAGCATGAGACAGCCAACGCTCTAACCTGATGGGATAGGGAAGGGCAAGGAACAACAAAAGTTTTGGTCTCCTCATTTTACTGTTGGGAATGGAAATATGACGTACTATATAAGGCCATATTTCCAAAGATGCTAAGCTCCTGTACATCCTGTTGTCTTACTATAGCAACAAGTATTCCAAATGTCTGAAAAATAGGATTTTATTTGAAGATAGGAAAGGGGTAGCAGAACCAGGATCCACATCTGGGGGGTGAAGAGCTTTCTGGATCTCGCTGTAGACATAACCATACCCGTGCAGCATCTCCCTGCTGCGCCCCGGGCCCAGATGCAGCTGCCGGCCCTGCCCAAGCAGGGCACACCCTTGCTCCCGCCGCAGGTTGCCAAGTTTTAAATGTTGAGCTGTCTGCTCGCAGCAAAGCAAAATAAAGCCTCGCAGTCCGCAAGCAAATCAACAGCACATGTACGAGTCTTCTCTCCATGTACCCCCCGGCTTTCATTTGGTTTGACTGTAGAGTTCAGAACGTCCCGTGCTTTAAAGGGTGTTTGGGAACTCTGCTTTCCCTTGCAGCTCGGAAAAAAACTTCAATTATTGTTTCATTAGAAGCTGTTATTTCAAAACTTGTTTTCATTCCTAAACAGAACCATAATGATCCAGCCAACACTCTCAGTGCAAACACACTTAACACAAAATGGTTTTTAGAACAAACCATGCATTTCAAGATCTCCTGGTAATGTATGTTGCTGTTAAAGCAAATATTTTTCCATAGTTTTTGAGTCTGTGTTACCAGGGTTGCAACAAATTTTGTTATTCCCCACATTAAGATGTTTAAAATAGAAAAGCATTATGTGTCAAGTGAATTATTTCCGTTGGATCAAATTAATCCATCTCATCCCGATTTCCAAACTTCATTCTAAACATTTCTTGAAGGAAGCGAAAAATATGTAAATATGAACAATCATTTCAACTAAAAATACACAGTGTACGTTCTGAAAATATTGACACGAAATGATTGACATTATCAAAGGATCTCATTGCCTCAAGATATCTAAATGAAATTAAATTGTTTCTGACAAGTTCCTGAAGAAATTTTTAGTTCAAATGAAACCATATTTTCAAAGAAAAACATTTCAGAGAAAAATCTGTGTCTCACCCATTTAGCGCAGAGCCTCTACGCGACGCGTTAATAGAGGGGAGCTGTTTGCCACGCCGTAACTTTCATTCTGAATTTGCCTATTTTTAGTGCCCTGTGTCAGAACTCAGTGGCAATTTGGGGATTTTGCTTTCTATTTTTTTTTTTTTGGTTGTTTTGTCTCAACATGAGTCATTTGTGCGGTACGTTGATGTTACGGCTGTTTGTAAACAGTGGATTATGAGCTGTTCCTAAAAACTAGAACAGGTTTTACCAGAAGGGTGCCCAGCTACTGCCTTTCCTTTAGGTTTTCTTTCTCCTGTTCCGTGGGCATTTAGCTACATGCTCAATTCCACGTATTCTTGTAAATGTAAGAGCAGCATAAATTTAGGAACCACAGCGCTTTCAGCTGCCCCACCTCATTCTCACACCAGAGGTTTCTAAATTGCTCTTTACAGTCAGCTACTACAGATATGCACGAGCAGCAAACCACCGCCGCCTCCAAGGCATGTCTTGTCTCCACGCTTATTTGCAGCATTTTTCTCAGGACGAGCCGGATGGGGTAGATTCTGAGGCTGTTATTGATTTTTGCAAGCTGGGTGTAGTGAAATCAGGAAAATTCAAAGTAGTATATGGTCTAGGAGGTATACTGCATGTTGAGCGCCTCTGCCGCTGTATCAGCATTTCTGCTTCCATGCTAAAAACTGGAAGTGAAAAGCCATCTTGTTAGAATAACCCAGAATCAAGAAGAAGTATGGAGCCAGGCTGCAAAACCAGGAAAAATATCAGAGGGAAGTAGGTGACCAAAAAGGAGGAAGAAGATAGTTTCTAAATAATGCTTTTATTTGCTTAACTGGGTAGCAGCGTTGCCAATTAACCAATCTGATAAAAGGAAATCTGGATTTTAACCCTGTTGCTCATGGCAATGCATGGAAACATCTCCTCTTCGAGCCATTTCTATCCCTCACTTTTTCTCTCCCCAAAGGTATCCATACCCACTTCATAAGAATGCTGTGAAATTCAACTGGTAAATTTTTGTCATATAAAGAAGAGAGCTGAAGAAATATAAGGTTATTTCATAACAGTTTCTCAATAGCAAGGTTTTTGATCTTCAGAACATTATCCGAAAAGAAGACAGATATTTCTGCTCAGCTGAACCCAGCTGCCTGCGTGGAAAACATTTCAAAAGCTGCCACAATTTCTTTTTTTTTCCTGATGTCTGTTAATTTGGTTAAAACAAATCAATTAAAAATCCTAATTACTACTGAAATATATAATTATATTGTGCACTCTGTTCAGTGCATACTAATGAAGCAATCACCACCTTCTTATTAGTCACTCTTGAAAACTAACCCCAAGTGGGAGCTCAGAAATGTTCTTCTGTATCTTCAAACAAGGCACTTGATCCATTCTTCGCTTGTTTCTCAACTTGAAACTTGAGCAAAACATGTAGAAGAAATACAGGATCAGTATATATTCTTTTTTTTTTTTCTTATAGTAAAAATTCAAGAGGAATTATCATCCACTGAGGTGGATCAGCTCACTTATCAATTCGAGATTATTTTTAACATATATATTAACCTTTTGCCAAAATCTTTTAGTAAATTAGCATAAATTCAAAAACACAATACACAGCTCTTTTAGAATTACTTTGCTATAACGTCTGCCTCCAGGTAGGCTCCTAAAAAGGTAGGGTTTGATTTTAAAAAATTGTGAACATAGTCTGCTGCTGCATGTTGTCATCTATTGGATCCTCATACCTGCTACCAATTTGCTGGTAAATCTTCTCTTAGCTGTGTATAGATAACCCACATGAAACCTACAGATCTGCCTAGATGTAGGAAGAAACGGTTCAAAACAAAATGTGCATAACCTACTACAGAAAATATTTGGTGAAACACTTTACCAAAGGATTCTCACCTTAATACCGCTGCAGCTCTGTCTACCTCCTCTCTTACTAACAACCGAAGCCCAACATGCCCAGACCGTCAGAAGAGGTGGTTGGACACGGATGTGGTCTGTGGCCTCCTTCACCCCACCCAGGCAGTGGATGGAGAGGGAGCAGCGTCTCGGCCACCTGTGCCATCCGGCTACGGACCAACTCCCCTTGTCCAGCCACCCCTGACGCTAGCAGTGGCCGGGACACAGAGATGGGGGCCCCGCACAAATCCCTTCTTTCCCATCTCAAGCTGTTGCTGCCATGGCTATCGCCATGCATGGTACTTCAGGCTGGTCAGGCACTGACAGCAGCGAGGATGCAGCAAGGAGCTGGGTGGGGAGACACCCAACAGCCAAGAAGAACAAAAGAAGCAGGAGGCGTCTGCAGCCTGCGAAAACCAACGCGTGGCATCATGACACATTAATTCTCCACTACCCTGAACCCTGTACAGCCACATACAGCTGCGTAAAGTGACCATGCGTCTTCAGGATATCCACTCGTATGGGCAAAGGTCATCTTCTCAATTTCTTACAGCACACCACGCAACAGAGCCAGTTTCTCAGCATAACAGCAACCCAGGAGAGATTAATATTAATTTTGATAAGGCGTCATTTAGACCAGCTTGCATCCCAAGTGTGCCGCGGAGAAGGATTTGCCCAGTAGGCTAAGAACCTGAGACATCCCCCCCAAATATATTTCTGCGAAGCTCCATATTGTTTCATAGCAGGAATGAGCAACTCTGAACTCTTCATACCTTGGATGTGTCCTCTGTTTTGCGATTACTCAAATACTTCATCCCAAATCTAATTTAGATGAAAAGTATTTTGGTGGCTGTGCTTTGCCTGCCTAAACAGAAATATTATAGCAGCTACTTAAATGGTAATTGATAAATGCATAAAATTGCTACTATTCAAACTGCAAATCAGTTAGCAAAATTCAATGAAAGTTTAAACATTTCATTGCATTAATGATATAAATGCATAAATTTACAGAGAACGGCATCCAGGCATTTGGCAGTCTTCCACTCTATTTACTTAAAGGTGATAATGCATTTAAAAAGCACTTGAAGCAGAATATGTATTAAGCACTACTAAACGTGCATAGATTTATTAGCACAAGCTTTTAGACTGTCTCTGCCCTGAAGCAAACTCATTTTTATTTCTGGAAATTAAAAAAAAAATAGAGCAATACATCATCTGAAGACACATCAGACAGGTCGGTATGGCAGTTATCTTAAAATACTGTATTTCTTCACGACAAGTACAGTTTTGTATCCTTTAGCTTGTATGTGACTGATTGATAGGACTGCCTAAGAAATGTTGATAATATCCACAGGATGATTCATTTACATGTTAGTGAAAAAATGATAGTTTGGAAAATTCTTTAGTATCTTCAGAGACTAATGGTCTGACACCTCTAGCACCTTAAAGTGCCCTGGTTTTTCAACAGTGCTGAAATCCTGTCCATCTAGAAGAAAAATCAGATGCCTTTAAATGCCAGCCAGGTATTTAAAATTCTTCTTGGGAACTTCAGCTGATGAATATTATTAGTTTGCACAACAAATGTGAGCAAAGACAGCAAGAAAATATTTGCAGATATTAATGGTATTTGCAAAAGTGTTCTATTAGCATTCGCAGGATAGAGTGCATGCAAAAAGAAATACCCTAAATACGTATCTCAGGGTAAACCCACAGGTTGGGTATGTGCCTGCATGGTTATCTTCACTGAAGAGAGATCAGCAGAAGATCTTGAAAAGTAAGTGAGAGGCAGGGCTTAGAGAGAGAGACTTCTCTCTGAGTTGGAATAAACCAACATGATTTAGATGGTTGGTCACACAAATCTGGGAATTGTGTGTGTTGTGTGTCACACAACAGCCCCGGGCCACAGCAGCTTGTGGTGGACTCCCATCTCTTCATTTCAGGAACAGTATAGCATAAAATATTTGTGCCTGAAGAACTAAATTTGAGTGAACCCACCCTCTGTGAAGAGTTCACTTGCTCTGTTCCCATACATCAAGGCTCCTAAATGCACCTGAACCTTGAACACAAAGGTCAGTGCTTTCACTTTTGTACAGAGGGCATGGAGAGAGGGGTGGCATTTCTCGCCATTCAGCAACTGTGCAAGGCACAGCATTCATGTTCCCCACGTTCTGTGTCAGGGCTCTCTCTAAAGCCCACCATGTCTTCCTAATTAGTGTTCTTATCACCGTAAGAAACAACATAAATTAGTGAAGATTTGCCGTGTGAACTTTCCCACTTCCCATCGAGGTCTGAGATGCTGGCACTGTACGGCCTCCATCCTGAAGCCAGCACAACTGCTTTGGGCTGCCAGGGTAGAGGCGAAATAAAATTTATTTCAAGTGCCAGCATAAGAAAATCTTCTATCATCCCACTAGCTTTTTTTCATTTTTTTCACTTTTTTCACATAAACCAGCAGGCCCTGGTGTGGTGACATTGCTCTGTTTGCAAAGAAGTGCCCGTGAAAAGCTCGGCACATCTCCCCTCTCTCTCACCTCTCATCAGCTGAGGCCGAATTCCCCAGTGCCTCCCGCCTCGTACAGTCAGCAACACAGAGTGCGTGTGTAAACACGGCCCTTCTGATCTGCTGCAGATATACACGCCCTGCACTTGCGTTTCTGTGTCTACACTCACAGCGCAGGCTCCCTTCTCTTGGCTGGTACAGGTTCTGAATGGGTGAGCTGCAATGAGTAGGTGACAGAGATTTCTCTCCATTTCAGTGCTTTTACAGCCAAAGTCCTCACTAGGTTCCAACTTAGCAAGATCTTGAAATACAACTGAGAGCAGAATTTGGCTCAGGGAGTGCTTCCCCGTTTTATTCCCTACAGCTTTTCATTACCACCTTCTAAATCTGTAACGAAATCAGGAGTGTTTTTACGGTGCTCTGTATTAGAGCGTCGCTAATAAGTAGCTCCATTAAAAATAGTAAATATAAATTATTTATTAATTTTATGCATTTCTAAGTCCACTTGAGAATATTTTTGGCTGAGCTAAAACACAAGTAAGGGTGTTAATTGTTATCTTACTACAGCGATCAGTTAATAAGGCAGTTACGAGAGATGTTTGTTAGGAGGTTCTGGGGTGCCCAGAGGCTACTGAAGTCATTGTCTGGGGCAGAACACCACCGGGGAGCTAGCAGGAGTCTGATGGCACCCAACCAAACCCCTCGAGGCCTCTGTCTGCTGGTTCGCTGAAAGGAGGGAGCAGACAGCAGGTCTGAGCCGGGGAACTGTAAACAAGCAAGCAGGTCGGAACTCCCAGCGCAGGCTCTCGCACAGCGGAGAACTGTCTGGGGCCCCCTTCGAGGAGGCCGGCAGGGCTCAGCCGACGGGGAGAGGGGTGGGAGAAGGACCGGCAAGTGGGTTCGGGTTCTTTCTGCTCCTCTAAAACAGCAGCAGCCTTTTCTGGGCTTCGCTGTCTCCTCAGGCCACGGCGCAGGGCTCTGCACCTCTGCAGCTGCGGGTCTCTCATCGCTCCCCCTGCCAGCCTGCAGTCCCCTCCACGGGCAAGGAAAGGCAGGAACTGCGGAAGCCGAGCACCTCGGTGCAGCTCTGCCTTCCCCGCTAGACCAGTCTTCTGGTGCGAGGACCCCAAACGCTTTCCCTCTCCCCCGGGAGGGAAGAGCTCCTTTATTGACTCTCCTGCTGCCCCCGTGACAGGTCACCATCCAGCCCGGTGTGGTAATGACCAGAGCCCACCAACTGTCTGACCGCGGGCGGATGGCCTTTGCTTCCGCCGTATCTCCAGAGGTCGATACCACAAAAACCACTCTCGTAACTGGCACCTTCAATCCGGAGGCCAAGGGCAGAATGCGTTTGAAGGTTAAATGCTAAAGCTAAGGTTCAAGGAGAGCAGCACACAGGGGCATCTCGCTCTTCTTCTGCTGGATTTCTGCCTGCTCAGCGCTCAGTAACTTCTGTTTTCCGTTCTCCATTGCAGCAGTGGGAGTGTGAAGAGCCAAATACCTCCATTAGTGACTTGCAGAAGGAAGGTTCAGCCAGTCTCCTGAAGCCGAAGGTAAACCACCGCTGTCTGCCCTCAGCGCAGGGTGTGTCAAGGAACCTGTCCGTAAGGGAAGTGTTTCTGGTTATGAATTATACACTGCAAAATCCCTGTGGCCCTATTACAGATGCACTCCGAGGTGCACCGGGGGTAGCCTGTAGTAGAAGCTAAATTCTCCTTGTGGGATGGAAGAAATATTACAGTAGTTGCTGGCGAAGGGAGGGGAAGAAGCCACTTTCTGATGTACTTCAAAGCCAAATAATCCGACTCCTTCTGTCCAACATCAACAGCGGATGATCTTATGTAACTTCAAAACACTTACACTGATTTGCAGCATAGAAATCATTTTACAAATGTGGGGCCTTTTACTTGTCCTCCCTAATCCAACTAGCCCTCAAAACATGACTGTATGAGAGAGATCCCATTTAACTTGCACATGGGAGACCCTATTTACTTGAGACAAAACAGTCCAAGAATATATCCCAGATCTATCCTACAGTTTAGGATAGTACCTGATTAGAGGACTGTTCCTTGTCAGAGAGGGAAATACTGTCATTCCCATTTTGCAGATGGTAAACTGAGAAAGAACGGGGTTGAACAGCTAATCCAATGACACAGGAAAATCCGTGGTCAGGATGAAAAGCAAACTGAGATCTCCTGTGGGATTGTTGTTGGGCAGATTATTTTTTTCTTTCAGAAGATTCTGTAAAGCTTTCATGAAATCTAGCGTGTATGGCCCAGAGCTGACACCGTCTCAGGGAGCTCTTCCTCCAATGGAAGAACATAGATGGAAAATAAATATTAGATATATCCAATTCATTATTTAATAATCTATCGGATTTTTATGCTGGAATGGTTTGCTCAGAAGTACAACAGGATTTCTGTTTGAATGAGGACAGCAGGCCTGGAGCCTTGATATCTGATCTCACTGCTGGAATTCATCTGGCAGGAACAGAGCTCTGTCTGCACATATTGCAATTTTTTGCTAATCCTTGGATTCTTCTAACCTATCTCTGTCTGGAGCGTTAACCTTTGGTGCAGTGGCTGTGCTCTCCTTCATACCTCTTCAGCACCTAGCATGCCGAGACCTGATTTTGGATGGGAGCTGCTCTGAAACCAACACAACAACAGCAACAACAACAACAACAGTGAACTTCATTTGCTCCCAGAGGGAGATCTGATGAGCATCCCTCCTTGGACAACCATTGCCCTGACAGAGCTCTAGCGTCTCTGTGCCTAGAGAAACTCCTCCTTAATACAGACAGTGAGATATTTCAGAACCATTATACAATGGAATTCAACTGACGCTTTACAAGACGACTTCACTTTTAAAGAGATTAAATTGATTCCTTCCCCTAAACTCAAGAGCTACCCCATCTATGCCTTACTGGGAAAACTTCATCTGACAGGAGTCATGAATTATAACCAGGATAAATTCATTAAAAAACAGACAGGGGACCTTAGGAAGCATGTTTTTTGTAGGGATAAAACCAATTTTGCATCAAAAGCAAATACTTAGCCATTTTTCAGGTCAGTAAGTTGAAGCCTGGATGTTATAAATCCATCATCAATGTTTTCTTACAGCTATAGTAGCTGACACATCTGAATCACGGGGAGCTAAAAGCATGCCAGAAGAAATGAGCACCATCAAAACACATCAGAAGAAGACGTACAGCAATTGCTTCTCTAATGTACCTGATTGCTGACAGAACAATATTAGCTCGCTTTCTCTGAGAGTAGCCGTGCGTAAAAACGAGTTCATAATGAACAAATGTCTGTCCATGAAGGAATTGATTTAAGTGTATCAATTAAAAATTACCCCCAGTATCACTAGAGGGATAGTTTTAAGCATAATTAATGCAAAAAGCTTAATAGCATTCTTCTTGAGGTTCAATCAAGTACCTCTGATGACAGTGCATACCTGCCACTCCCCACTTCCAGGGGAGTGTAAACGACTCGATCTTCTACTGATCCATTTAAGTAGTTGTAAAATCATGATTATATCCATGTCAGATGGGTTTAGTTCAGAATAGAACTGCCCAGAAGATTATTCCTCCCTCCCCCACAAAACATTACCATTTCATTAAAAAAAGATGATGATAATTAAGCAAACAATTGTGGATAAAATCATCTCCAAGTTTTTGTTCTTCTGCTGAAAAATGCATGTTTAAAAGGAGCTTCTTCCTCAAAACGTTCATAGGTCATGTTTATGTCTAGATTCAAGCAGATTTGTTGGTAGCATTTTGATCAAGAGCATTATTTGCCCTGGATGATAATACAAGTTAATTCACAACCGAGGTTAGAATTTTAATCTGTGAAGGACGAAAGGCCGAGGGATTACTACCGTACTATCATTCAGTGTAGGGCGCTTCTGCAAAAATACAGGTTAGGGACGAGAGTTTCAAATGTGTCTAGGAAGCTGAAGTACCCTGAAACGGAGGTACCAAGATCTTTTGGTTTTGAAACTGGTTTTGTGTCATACACCCATAGAGCTTGGTATTTGTGTCCCCTTCTGCTCTGAGGGAAGAAGGTTGTTCTTACATGCTGCTGTCTGCAGCAGACGCGTGGGATGTCATGACAAGGAAGGGCACGTGAGGCCCTCCGGAAAGAGGAGAGCTTGGGGTCAGCTGTGGGGCATCAGAAGAATTCATCGTGATAACTCAGTGCCCGAGTCAGAGAAGGCCCCAGGAAAAAGCACGGCAAACTGGGAGCTAGGAGACTCGCTCTGGCACATGGTAGATTTCAGACACCTCTTACCTCAGTCCCAAAGAACCCATTTATCTCATTCTTTTCACAATTTTGTGACACTGGCATGTAAATAATGAAGTCAGAAGAAGTTGTGTCTATGACTTCTGTAAGAAACACTAAAATTCAATATTTCTTTTCATTTTTTTGTATAATCTGGACAGAACTGTAGGATTCATGAGGAATTTGGTGCTTCAAAATCCAAATTTTACAATATGTTTTTGGAAGCGTTTATATTACGAGAAAAAATTAGGACATTCCTCCACTCCAAAAGTGTTCGTATTTCAGCTATATGATACCACCACAGTTTCAAAAACAAACACCTAAAGAAATGTGTTTTTAAAAGAAGATATCTGTGGCTTGATGTTAGATGATGATGTTTGATCAAATCTGGAATGGTATTAATCATTTGAACTAGTCATTGATTTAAATACAAATATACTGATAGAGGAATATGCATCTACTGGTCACATTAACCTGCCTTCACCAAAAAAAAATATTTCATATGATAGAATGAAATGCTGCAAAAATGAGTCATTACCTTCTAAATCTAAACTGAGACCTTTAAAAAACTGAAGCAATGGAAGACTTTTAAAAGCCATGTTTCCATATTTTTGGAATACTGTGCCTCCATTTTTAAGGCCTGATTTCTTTAAGTATTTAGAAATCCCTTCCCCCAGTCATTCAAAAGAGTATTTAAAAGTCAGTGCCCGATTACTCAGCTCTTTGCGACTTGGGAGCTCAAAGTCCTGTGCAGCACCAGTGACTGTCACATCAGGAAACACGCGCGTGGATTCGCAACGCTTTCGCTCAGTGCACTGGAACTAAGAAGTCTTCAGTGGAAGAGGTCAAGGTTTGGGGCTGGGTTCTTCACTTCTCGGTCTACAAACCTGAAACAGGGGTAGCGGGAGGGATACAGAGGCATTTTCACACTTTCAATATTCTTCTTGGTTGCTGCATCCATTTAAAGAGCTGTAATTTACATCATGCTCACAGGAGGAATAGGAAGCAGTAATTTGCTTTGTAGCCACAGCTCCTATTTCACGTGTTCCACCCAATGCCATTATTTAAAGACTGGCTTGTGCAACTTCTCTATTTATTGCTCGTTTGTTTTTCCTTTTGTTGCAAGAATCAAGCTGACAGCTAAACACGTGTACCTACGATATGAAATCATGCTTAACAAGAAAAAACTAATTAAGATGTTACACTCTTGGCCCGTGCCCTGAACACTGACAGAAATGCACCACAGCTGTGCTGCCCTGAGAATGACAAAGACGCAATGGCGGAATCGCAAGATGCGGGTACTCGTGCTCCCAGGGCAGTCCGCAGGAGCCAGGCTGCAGCACCAGCTGTAGAAGACAAGTTCAGGCAGAGGATAGGATGACGGATAGTAAGGCAATGATGAATGCAGGGAATAGACAGATCTTTAGCTACCAAAAGGACCTTCTTAATACCTCTGAGCATGCCTTTTTGGTTAATCCTGGAATGAATTGTACCATGCCAAGGGAGGCAAGTGCCTTTCTATCCCATATATTGCAAGAGAGTCTTCTTTGTATGGTCAGAGCCACCACCACGGCCTCTCTTCCCAAAATGCAGTCTGCACACAATAGGGAGAACAGAAACACACCACTTCTCATATGGCTTTTTTAACAAAGGAACTCTAAGAGCACAGTGACAGAAATTCTGGTCTGCTTAAATTCAGCTGGTCACACGCTGACCCTTCCTTTGGACTCCTTAGTCTCAAAGTTTTGGGTTTTGCACACCAAACGCGAAGTCAGTCTCCTTCATAACCTGGGTGGGATGACAGGTGACCCATATCACAGTCAGCAGGACCCAACGGAGCCTTTCCAGCACTCCCCAGGAAGGTGTCTCAGCTGCAGGAGTCAAAACCCACCACACCATTGCACGAGGATTACATTATTCCTGATACAGTAGGAATAAAACTCGTTCTGTGTTGTAATAAGAACACAGTGTAGTCTTTTTGCACAGCAAAAGCCTCCAGCCACAACAGCAGCAAGAATTAAAACCACACTTACAAGATGTCCAGATACAGTATATGTTTTATCATTATTCTGCAGACATATGTTTTGTGTGACTTGGTTCATTTATTTCCTCTTTGTTTTCAAAAGCTAACACATGGCCCTGAACAAAAATTACACTTAATGTTTTATTTGCTCAACTCAGTTAAAATCACAGCACTTGTTTTATGGAGTTTTACATAATAATGTGCTGTTTTGTATGACTGTTTTGTAATTTAATTTCAGTAAACTAGCCTGAAATAATTTAGAAAGTCTACAGAGATATTGTGAATTCAGCGTTAGGGACTTGCATTTTATACATTTACTCATGTCAGACTTAAAATTCGATCTGAGCGTGGGAGTTCGTTGCTTCCTTGTCCCTACATGGAGATAAAATCCACACCGTGTGACAGGATAAATTCTACCATCTTGTTGAGGACTACAAGGGAGGGCTGCTAAACTCTGAGGCTCATCTATTCAAGTGGAAGACAACTGGGAAAAAAAGAGATGGTTACCATTCAGGAAAACAATTTTCCAAGTGCAGACTTCAAAGAGGTGGGAACAGATTGTCTAGTGGAAGGCTGGGATTGCCTAATAGCATGGATGGGCAAACTGGATGAAGGAGACGTGACAAAGGAGATGAGAGATAACAGTCCCTCACCGATCGGTCTGGGAAAAGAACAACAAACTGTCAGCAGGAGTAAGAGAGACCGTGTAAACTGGGGGAGAAGCCATGAGCTGGGGGAAACCTGGACATCTCAAAGACGCTGACCAAGATCCACTATACACTGCAGAGCAGTGAGGAAACCAGTTCAGGTTTCCTCATTTATTGTTTTGTCCAGGTCTGTTAATATTTTTGGACAATCTTGAAGGATCTCTTTTGAACAGACCCCTTCCTGCTGAACAAGGCTGGACCTCTGGGAAAGAGTGTGCTTGAAAAGGGGGGAAATGAAGGGATTGACACAGGCTCTGAGGCTGAGGTCCTGTTTTCGTGGGAGGGTAGCACATGTGGCTGGCGTTCCTGAAAGCCAGGGAGAATGCTACTGTGGCCACATAGTAAGGAGTCTAGAAGAGAGATGACCCCGAGTGATGGGGCCAAACACATCGGTCAAGTTGGTGTTGAACTAAGGGCGCTTCCCCAGCTGCTCAGACACGGTTCTGCTGTAGCAGTGAATCAGAAATGAGACAGAAGCAACTCACAACATTCACCATGGGCACCCAAGGCCACAGGAGGCTTCACAGCTCTGAAAACCCCACGGTGTGTCTAACTGCAGCAGTAAGTACCCACACGGCATGAAGAAGCTGGTGCTAGATCACTTCTGAAAACAACAGCTGAGTTTTTCTGAAATTGTTTCCCCAAAGCCGACTGTTTCTCCCGAAGAAGCCCCTGGAATACAAACGAGCCGTCAGATTTGTAACACTGCATTTCTTGTCCTCACCCTCCTTTGTCTGCTTTCCTTCCTCTTTTTTTGTTTCTTCTGCTTTCGTACGGACAACGTATTGAGCAGTGGGATTTTGACATCAGAGGAGAAACTAGTTGCGACAGAGAAGCACGACGGGCAGAGGAAGAGGAAAGAGGGCAGCACGCAGACGCTGACAAGCTTGTCACGTCTTCGGCACTGCGCGTCAGCTGTGACTGCACACTGCGCTCGTAATTTGGATGTGACTGACATGAAGGAGCGTGTTCCTTCACTCTGGCTTCAGCTGAAGCTACACTGCAGTCACAAAGGTTCAGAAATGCTCAGCATGCATGTTTTAAATTACAGCTAATTTATTTTGATACGCCTTTTTCTTGGATCCGCAGACGAAATGACTGCAGCGGGGTTTAAAAAAATCAAAGGCAGGTTTCCCTGGGAGATACACATCAAGCTATGCCTGTGTCTCGGCAGTGTTGCAATACAGCCCGTAGCAACCAGGGAGACATCAGTTCTCCTTTCCACTGCAAGGGTTTGAAAAACAAAACAATTTCTCGTATCTTAAGAAAAACAGCTTCAGTGGATTGGCTAAGAAGACTTCCTCTGTATTTTTGAGCCCTGACCAACACCAGGACCACAACTCCAACAAAGTCAAGATTAAGCCCTTTGTCTTAAGAGATCATTATTAGACTTAGATTTCTACTAAGTTTTCAAGGTAGCGTAGCACTAATTTGCCAGCAAGGGGCAGGGGCAAGAGTAATGAAGTTACAGTCCTTCATTGTACAAAAGCAACTTGAGACTTTTTTTAGGATGTTATCCATCAGCCTGTCTGGCAAATGTCTGTCTGGCAATAATGTATCCATCTGCTGAAACAAGCCTGAATAATGCAACATTATATCAATAATTAATAGGCACGTAGGTCAACAAGTTCAAGATTGTCACAGGCAAAGGAGTTCTGAAGGAAATGGTTCGTTTGAGGCCGCTGCCAGACCCGACTCGGCAAGCAGGAGAACGGAGGCAAGTGTTTGCAGCGCAAACGCCAGAGCGGAGCGTGCGGGGGCACGGCTCTCCCGCTTCCCTCTGCTCGGTCCACACTTGCTCACGGAAAACAGGGACCCGCCAGGGCAGCACTTCCCGGGGAACAGGGGACCGCTGTGTTTGAGGAAGGGGCTCAGAACCTGCCCTTTGATTCACACCATCACGGAAACACCCAGAAATGCTACTAAAAGAAGGAGGAAGCAGCTCTAGAAGTTGCTGTTTCCACCACTGGATGTACAAAGCTGGAACACGCGATCATTTTTTTCCTCTAAATAAATAGGAGGCTTTGTCTCATCTACCTTTACCTGTCTGACCGTTGGGTGCCAGAGACTGGCTGAGGCTTTCCCTGCAGTCAGAGAAACAGGCACGTTCCGGCGACGACTCACGTCACCCCAGGGAAAGGTTTCTAAGAGGGATGGGAGAAGCACCCTCTGAAGGAGCCCCTCTCCACAGCAGGACACCAGACAACTACCTGGGACTGGACCATTTTTAGATGGCTAAACACGGTCAAACAAACAAAGCCCATGCAAAAGCATCGAACTCTGCAGCCTTCCCACGACTGAGCAGTCCAGAGAACACCAGTGAGATCACATCTCCTGGATCAGCAGCAGCAGCACCACGGCACGTCAATCTTCAAGCCTCCTGAGATGCCTACACAGTTCCAGCGAGCTCTGAGACACTGCTGCACACCCCACCAGAAACAGAAGTTAGCTCCCAGAAGAAAAAAGCAATTAGAGTATCTCACGCTCTTGATCTGGGAATTTAACTTCTCTAAGCACATTTAGTAGCCCCAGACTAAATGTGAGCAAAATAGGTATTGCTGATTTTAGTACGAGCTGACCATAACAGTAGCTGAGGTCACCCCCCGACCAAGAAAATTTGTGCCTGAGGTAACCTGAACTTTTTTCAAATGAAAAGAGAAAATAATCAAACTTACCATATGAAAATGAAATCAAAATGAGAGGAGATATCAGAACAGAAATATGGAGAATGAGGTATTAAAATAATAACATGTCTCTTCTGAGAAGAGTGCAGAAAGTCACGGTATTTTGCTAATTGTAATCCTCACCGGCAGTCAAACCAGGAGGGTGGGGTCCCATCTGATACAGAAGCCTCCTGACATTACTTGGGATCCAGGGACATAAATGCAAGCTTGAGGTTGCTATTTGTAACACAAACGAACAAAGGAGTCAGACTACGATTGTGAAGACTTCATCACCTGCAGATACGGTCGAGTATCCACATACCATGTGTTCAAGCTGATCTGTGCATGCACACACTCTATGAAATGGGGCTCCTTAACGGTAAAAATGTCACTAAAAGTCTCAAAATGCACTTATACTGTGTACGTTAAACTTGTCTTAATAGTAGTTACTTAAATGCGTGGGGGAAAGAATTAGATTTTGGCTAGGGTTTTTTTGGTTGGTCATTTGGTTTTTGGTTTGTTTTTTTTTAAACATGGGTCTTGCATAAGAAAACACAGCAAACATCGCAGCTACATTTTCAGAAAACCACAGCCTAGTTACAACCGAGGCAGTACCGAAGGGAAACTGAAAGTAGAAAAGAGAATCACAAGATGCAAAGGCAATTCTAGTAACAAGTCATTTTAAAAAACAGATGACCAAGATAGAAAAATCCCAAATTAATATTTACAGTAAACTCTGCTTTTAAAGTTGTGTGATAAGTTAGTTACTGAAGATTCTGTCAAAGGGATTTTCTTCAGAGTGAAGTCCTAGAGCATATGGAGGCTGTTTTGTCCTCTAGCCTGTTTCTAAATAGAAAACCCTGATTCTGCTCACTCAAGGAACTCCACCAAGCTCAGAGGAGTGACACCAACAAGCGAGGTCAATACACGATCCGTTTCTGAACTAAGATGAATTCATAATGGGAGAGTCATGCAGTCTCACAGTTCATCCAGTCACGGCTCTCGAGAATGCATTATGAAGCTTTTCTGCTTTCCCCTTTTAACAGAGCACATGGCTTTCGGGTTCAAGCGTGCAAAAGCACTGGAGGACTTGTATGCATCACCTCATATTCAAGAGACCTAAGCACTTCAGAGTAGAGTCTACAGAAATTAGTTCCTAAATGCTGGAGTCACTTTTTCTCTCAAAGTCTCTGCCCAGATAATGCTGTGCTGCTTTTTGGGGAGTTTCTGACCCGATGAGGAATCCACCTGTGCCAGTGGTTGAGTGGGGCTGTATTCAGCCACAGCACACATCCGCTGAATTATGGACATCTTGTATTTAGCCTAACGACTGTGGGCTTTTACAATAAACACAAATGCAATTTATTTCTGCAACTTGCCTGAGGGCAGACGTGTGCATCGCCTAAGGGTGATGGGCCCAGGAAAGCACAAGGGGCCCTGCATCGCTGGGCAGTGATGGAGGAGCAGGAACACGGCACCCTACCCCTAGTAAGGGCAATGTCTAAATCCCCTCCCAGTCCATTCCCAGCTTCCATGGGAGCAAAACCAGCTGCTTACGAGCTCCATTTATACACCTGCAATCCTACAGATGATCCTAGACATGGCTAAAGAGCGAAATGTACCTCTGAGGGCACCTGCAAGTGATTCCAAGACGCAAGACTTTGAGCATGAAAAGGAAGTATCTGGCATCTAGACTTCAAGACACTAAATTAAAGACACTACAGTTCTACAGAAATGATCAGATGAGAGGACTCCTAGCAAGAGGTGTAGTATGTAATTTTACAGAGAGCCTTAGGGACGCAGACACCCAATTCCCTTTCATTCTGAGTGTCTAATTCCCTTCTCCTCCTTTGAACATCCACTTAGGCTACGTGGGATGTCATCAGGTTCGCTGCTTCTCTCCTAAGGGCAAAACAACGAAGGCCATTTTTTTCCAATGTATAGAATTTGATTTCCAAGTTTCACTTCCAGAGTAAGAGCAACCACCTCGTACTTCAAAAGTCATTACTTTTATCATGAAGAGGCCTTTCCCTCAACTTAGTTGTCTTGAAATCAGAAAGCACCTTCTATCGGTACACATGGTCCTCACCATCTTCAGATTCTTGCACAGTTCTGTTTCTCTGACCTCTCTTTATTCCAGCTTCACTGTTTTTGTACTAAGTTCCTCTGTTCTATATTACAAAACACTTTTCAGCAATTTAGACAAAAGAGCTGGACTGCAAGAGGCACTGTGTTCTCACAGAAGTTAGGAAGTCAGCAAATTCACATGGTTTGCTTTGTATGTCCAGTTACTTGATCTCAAATCCTTGCTCACCTATATGGTAGGAAGGATTATTCTTCTATTCGTGCCTCACAGTCTTTTAATGGATTTAGGGCACAGCTCTTAAAAATGTATAAGAGAGACAGGCATCGCATGATTTTGCTATGGATATTTTATGAGCAAGTCTGGGTGCACGCTGGGTGCTTGAAACAAAAGACTGCACAATTTGCTACCAGGGCAGGATCTGTGTTATTATGTCTTGCATTCAAGGCTTCTGAGAAGTCTTGGGCAAGAAAAACAACAAAACAAAGGCATGGGAGAGACACCATGATCTAGTAAATGGGTCAAGACAGCACCGATATGCTGCATCCATTGTTATTAAGACCTGTAATTCAGCCATTTGTCAGGGAACAAATCCGATTTAGGAAGCAGCAGCCTGGCCCATCCTTTTTATGGGCTGTTATTTGAGGGTTGCATTTGTCAGTTGACTTAAACTACTACCTTGAAAAGATGATACTAGTACCTAGGGGCTTTTTACTTCTGCACCTGCAGCAGCCACCATAAGATGTTTTGGTACCAAGAACCTCTTCAGCCATTATTTATCAATGGAGTGATTCGTTTACATCAGGCGCGTACACTTCCACTGCTACTGGACTGATTAAAGGCTTTGGTTAACATTTTTCAAAGTATTCAACTGACAAAGAAGACATCAATGATGTTCAGGCAGATGTGTAAAAGAAACACACCTCAGGGAATCTGCGTTCCTGAGGAAGCTGGGATGTGCTCAGGAGTCGGTACCTTCCCATTTCCAGCCTGACTGTAATTCCTTTGACACATCTTTAAGGTAAGATCATACTCACTGAGGCCTGGGTCTAGCAATGGTTACTAAATGCAAGAGTTTGTATGCAACCTCCAGCCCATCAAGTCCTGAAAACGGCTGATGGCCAGATGCTGGCATCCCAGGAAGGAAAGCTACATTCACGGTTTCTTACCTTCTTTGCCTAAGTGTCTGTGATGACTGATCCCCTCGAGACAGGAGGTGGGTAGGGTGGTGCCTTCTCCTAAGCCAGTACCAAACAATCCTCTTTCATATTCTAATCACCGTGATCTGCATGAGCAAAAGCGTGACAAATAAGGACATGATACTGGATCCAGACCTTTTCCCGTAAGACTTTCCACTGTACACAACGACAACAAGCCAAATTCTCTATCATCAGCTTCAGCTTCAGCTTGCAGACACTTGGCAGGTGGTAATCTCATCTACCACAGTGGGCCTATATGGAAGAAATGAAGCACTAAAGCTCTTGCAATGTTTAGTCTATTCCTTGAAAAAGATGGACACAGGACTGAAGTAGGCTTCCAGCACACAATCCACTGCTCATCAGCCTTTCCCAATCTACTTCTCTCACCACTATTACAAGCACAGCTAATGCTATTTACATTTTCTTTATTCTATTTACACTGTTTTCACTAATAGATAACTATAGAGCAATACACTCATGTGGTGCATTACAATCGGAGAGCTGCAGGAAACTGCAAAGCTAAGTACCAGTAACAAATACTCAAATTCTAACTGCAAGCACATGCACATATGGGCAGCACCCCATTCACAGCTAAAAATGTCAGTGTTTTTCTTGTAACCTTACTCAGAAATGAGCTTTTAAAGAATCAGCCTTGCTGGAGATATTAGCCTCAATCCCCTTTCTCAGTGCAGATTCATCACCAGGGAGGGCACAAAGGAATTTTTACACATTACTTTTACAGGTCACTATCTGATTTTTCCTATGAGGAGATCTGAGCATCTTACAATATATTCAATGGATCCACGGTTTATACAGCAACCCCATAATAATACTTAGAACACACACAGTCTTTTGTAAATATTATCTTATTATACCAAATGTAACAACTTCTATTTGCTATTTATGGGAATGCTCTTTCTCAAGATGCTTCATAGTAGAGAAATGTAAATACCTCTGAAGTGGCAGTTTCTATAGAAACTTATTTTTCTAGTGAATTGTAGAATAAACAGCCTAATTTTCTACTTTGCTTTAAATCTCACAGAAACCTGGAGCATCTTTCCAAAATGGCAGATAATACTACTTTGCAATTCTGTAGCCATTTATGTCTTTGAAACTTGCTGTAAATATGAACTACTTATGCCTTCAGGAGTGTCCCTAGGTAATATCATTAGCCTCACTAAGAAGGAGAGGTAAAACAGCAGGTAAAAGACTTTGCACAGAGTAGGGTGTCACTGCCTAACAGCTGGATGTGCACTCAAAATTTTATCGCTGGCTCTGTGACAGTTCATCTTATCCCAACTTCAGAAATCATCATTTTCACTCCCGTCAATAAAAAGTCTCTCTCAGGAGTAGCTGCAGAGCGAGGACTGAATACAGGCCCAAAACAGACAGCAAAAGAAGCAATATTTTTCAGAAGCTCAGCTGGTTTTGCCCAAGGGATGTGTGAGGAGTTAGCAGGTTCATCTCAGGGTTGGTAGTGCCACTGCACAGCAAAGCAAAGCATGTAACAACACCAGTCTGGGGCTGGTTTCACAGAATCACAGAACGTTAGGGGTTAGAATGGACCTCTGTGGGTCATCTAGTCCAAACCCCCTGCCGAAGCAGGGTCGCCTACAGCAGCCTGCACAGGACGACAAGACAAGACTTCTAGCTTTCAAGAAAGTACCACAGGGAAGCCATTTTTCCTGGCATTGACATGGCTTGAAGAAGCTCCCAGGAAAGCAGCCACGAGGAATGTCTGCCATCCCATCAGCCTGTACGGAACGCTGTGCCCATCGGGTTAGTTGAGGAAGGAAGCTGCAACTCAGCTGGGCTGAGCAACCACTTCTGATTTTTTTGTTATGACGCTTTTTTACAGGGAACAAACACACCACCACTTCAAACACAGTGTGAGTGCAGAGCCCCACTTGCCTATGAATGATGCTTTCCAGTAAGGAACCTGCAACAGAGATGTGTGTCCCCAGACCACTCCCCCACCCCCCTTCCCACTGCCCCGGGGCTGTTTCTGCTCCTTAGGCTGCTATGGAAAGCTGCCTGGGCATCAGGCACTTCATCCCTCAAGGTGTGTAGGTGCCAGCTCTTCATGTGGCTAATTAGGCTGCACATCGCCGTTAGCGCCGTCCCCAGCCCCGCGCAGATGCTGTACGATGGTGCTGAGATCAGAGCTGTAGGAGTCGGCCCTCCTCCACACACCAGATGGCTCGCTCTTCTGCGTTTGTTTTTAGTGCTTACCTATCTGCTCCTCGACTCCTGATAGTCATGTGAATTTGAGAAGGGAAAAAAGAAGAGACTTCCCCAACAACAGAAAAAAAAGATCAAGAAGTTTCCTTTCCACATGTTATCTCAAAACACAGAGAATAAACTCAAGAAGCATTCAGAACCTTCTCAGAAAGGAGAGAAACCAAGAAATAGGGGCGGTCAGAGACATGGAAAGTTCCTTGGTATCCAAACAGTGCGGACAGCTCAGCCAGTGCTCCCTCGGCCCCGAGACAGAAGGAGACACGCTTCACACCAGAGGACTAGATTGCCCGACAGTCTGGCTAGCTTCCATTTTCACTGCAGAATGAAGAGTGGGTATTTTCCACTTTAACCTTCTCCTTCCTAAAACAGTGGCATTGAAAAGATGGTAAATCTGTCTAAATTTAGCAATCAGAATCTACCTGATTTCACTTTCTTACTTTTAGGAATGGACTTGTTTTGATTTTATCTAAACAAAACAGCTTCTACTTCTACACTACCTTTGCAGTAAATAAACATGTAAATATATAAATAAAGAGAAACTAGTGCAAGTGAGGCATTTTACAAATGTGTGATATTTCCTCCCTGGATGTTTTCAATCCAGTACAGTCCTACTAACTGCTGTGATTTATTCTGCAAGTTGAATGGGATCCAGCTCCTCAGGGTATATAATTATGTCTAAAAAAATTTTTCTCAAACTCGATTGCATGAAGAAGCCTGAAAGCATGACCCATCTGCATTCTCCAGACTTGCAAACAAGAAGGCAAACAGGGAGCACTGTAAATGAAATTTTTAAAAAGCATCTTTGAAACATGTTCCAAAAACCTATCTCAGATTTGTGAATACTTGACATAGCCAAGCATGGTAATGCTTATACACTAAAATAAAAGATAGGCCATTTTATCCCTAGAGCCTCAGACCATATCAAAAGAGCATTCGCACTGACAGCCACCGCCAGCTCCCGGTGCTCCCTTTCTCGCAACCCTCATTTAGAATGATAAGCAGGTCAAGAGCAAATCCTGAACAGGACAGGGTCACAATTGTATCCCGTAATCAAGTTGTAGTGAACACAAGCAATAGGAGGCAACAACTCAGTTCATAATTCAAAGGAGATATGGCAAAGTATTCATTAAAAATAGGTAGCTCTATAACGAAAATGCCCTCAACCAGCTGTGCAAGCAGAGCTACTTTCCCTTGACCCTTCCTTCCCTGTTGCAGATCTCTCCCACCTCCTGCTTTGGGCTTCTTGGCTGTAGGGCCGGTGCCATCAAGGAACGCGCAGAGGGGGGACGTGTGCCAGGTCCCACCAGTGGTTCTTGCTGCAATGGACTGCAAGGGTGTCCAGCAGCTCCTGGGGGTGATGGCACTGCTAACACCGTTGCTGTGGCCTGCATGGATATGGCCAGAAGTGCATCGTCTCCTTCAGACACAGATATGAGTTTTGGAATGAACCAGAAAGACAAACGTTACCTCAGATACGCAAGCTGCATAAACTCATGGAAAAAGCCAGGCTTTTTTTTTTTTCCCCATCACTGTATTCTCCTCCATTTTCTTCCTATGGCTGGGTCTTGATGAACATCCATTTTCCTCTTCCCCACTGCTCACGTCTGTTGCTCTCACACCCTGGTCCCACTTAACTACACCAATATCCCTCCGTATCGCAGAACCCCGTTCTCCCCATCAGTGGTTTCATTTCCTCCCCCACTTCTCCCAACGCCAGAAACCCTATCTCCTCCTATTCCTAGCGAGAGCGCTTTGCTCCCTGTCTGATTTGAATTCCTCCCTCCCTATGTGGGCGATGAATCATTCGGAGTAATGGCATTTTAAAAACTCTCCAGAGAAGGTAGGTAGACTCCAACCCGAGTGGGAGTGCATATAAAGTACAACGTTAGTGGGTGCCTTCAACCCCGAGACCAGAGGTTCCCAAACTTCCCTGGTGAATAAACAGCGCCTAATGGCTGGATGTTTCCTCCTGGACTTATATGTCGATGGCAACTACCACAGCCAAAACCAGTGCCATGTTATATATATGATTATATAATATTTAATCTCTAGTTATCATTTTGCATTATTATATCCTATGATTACATGATACCATTAACATATCATGCATAGATCACAGAAGATTCAGAAAGAAGTTAGTTAGATTTTCCAGAAGAAAAAAAATGCAAAAATGGAAAAGGTGTGTTTCCATTCCATTTTAACATTTGGGGGGACAGACTTCTTACCATGCAATGCTTCTGTGTCATTAATAATGCCCTTTCTATGAAGAACCACTGAATGCAACATTTTTCAACTCATGGCTTATCAACTTCTGTCTTTTCTGACGAAAGCGGAGTTTAATTCTTGTCTTAGCCCTGCAGAGATTACATTAGCTCATGCACCACCAACAAAAACCCCTTCTAATTAGAGGGTGACTGGAAACAGTGGCCATATCTTCTCACTACAGCCCATGTCTCTGCGACATTTTCATTCTGAGTCACAACTTGATTCAAGGCAAGAAATAAATTTTTTACTGATGGAAGTGCTGCACTATTCTTTTATCACCTGAGCCCATGAAACAGAAAAGCTACAGTATGAATTTGTCTAGAACTTGATGTGCTTAACAAGTAGCATGTTGTTTAATGACTTTATTCAGAACACCTACATGTTTTGTTCCTGTTACTTGTACAGCTCTTACACGTGACAAAGAGACTAATTTTTCAACAGAGGAGGAAGAAGGAGAGGGAACAGCTTAAGGACTTTCAAGCATGTTGTTTTTTTTCTGAGAGGCAAATATAATAATAGCATTATGGGGCTCCATACCAGCTATGTCTCAGTGACTTCTTTTAAACTTCTTTAGCCTATAACTGAAGGATCATTTTTCTTCTTGTCAACTCTGTCAGCTCACACTGACATCAGAAAACCCAACAGTGTTCTTTCTGGCTTATGTTTCATCACCAGTAAAGAATTCTGAAAACTAAATTTTCCTCTGTGTGCATGAGTATAATCCTTAAAATTACGGCCTTGGTTATATTTGTGCAATACCCCGTACCAGGCAAAAACTTTGCGGCACATACGTGCCCCACCAGTCACCACATGCACCAGGGTCTTGCTTTCTGCTCCAGCCACGAAGCTACAGCTCTGCCACCACTGAGGTTCCCCAGCTCGTTAGCTCAACTGTGACTGCCGATTGCTGTTCAGAGCTCCCCGGCGCGTCCCCCAGAGCCAGCTCGCACGGAGCTGCGTGTGCCTCTGGGATTTCAGCAGATGTAAGCTACGTCTGCCTGCAGCAGCCAGCTTTTGCTCAGGGAAAGGTGCGTTCTGCATCTGCACTGCCATCCGACTTCCCCAAGTACAGATCGGTGCCAACCACCTCGTATGCGCTTCCAGCCTGACCCGAATGAACAGGGACAGAAATAAGGAACTACAGAGCTAAGACCTCAAGTCTCTGAAGAGCCACTAAAGACCAGCGTTCTCTACACATCCCAAACAGTGCATTATACAACAGTCAAAAAGAGCTCAGGCTGACTTAAAAATCCTATGGTCTGTTACAGGACCTAGCAGACGGAAGGACGTTGTGTTGCCTTTTTGGAAGAGTCACCTCTTACATTGAAAAGTCTATTTGAAACCAATAAAACTTCTGTTTTCCTTTGGTCATGCTTTGTCTGTGTCTGATCCTGCCACAGTTCAGATTCCCATGGTGTGATTAAAGAGACCACAAGTGACAGAGGAGACAAAATATGTGCAAGTGTTACATATAAAAGTACTGAGGATAAAAATTCTTCTAAAAATTCATTTTTGAGCAAACTGACATTGCAGGTTTTTTCACGTGGATTTCAGACAGAGGCTAGCAAAATTTACAGTAACAAACACTTTGATTCTCACTCAAATCAGAGAGTGACTCAGCACTGCAAGGAAAAGCAAGACCAAATGTTGTGAAGTTTTGACAAACCCAGCTGAGGAATGAGCAAGCAGGAGTCCAACTTGGAAGCAGACGCAGAGTTTGCATCTGAGGAAAACTTTGCTGATTATATTTTGGAGGGGGTTTGTCACAGGGCAGTCTCACTGCAAAGTCAAATGTCGTGTGTATATTGAATCCAGTGCCAAATAATTCCCTTCTGGGTATAAAACTGGTCGAAGAATTCCAGGAAGCCCTTCCTTACCAAGCAAGCTAATTCAAAGTCCCCGAATACATACCAAAAAAATCACTTTCCTTCCATGTTTCTCAATCGCAGGCACCTCTTTCTGGCTTCAGGGCGACTCTACCACTATTTTCAGGCTTCTCATCTTTCACTCGTATCCACAAGACAGCTGGCTCTGATGAACTCACCAGCCCAGCCTCTACTTGTCTCTGGCCTGGGATAACTTGTACTGCTTACAGATACTGTTTCTTGAGAGCAACCCCTTAGATAACCTGCACACCCAGATAACCCCTGGTTCCCTTCCCGCATCCCTTGACAGATCTGTCGATTTGTCCAGCTTCTGGAGGAGACACTCTGAAACCAGGGGTGGAGGGGTCAGCTGAGGGGTATCAGAGATAAGGAAGACGGAGGGATCTGGGGGAGGGCAGGGGGGAAGCGAGGAGGTTACGCAGGACCAGAGACTGGAGCTGAATCGCAGTGTAAGATCCTTTGGGGCGAACTTGCAATGTGGCCTACAAACCCCTGTGACCAACACAGCTGCCCAATCTCAGTTTGAGTCTCTTGAGCTTCTACACTTTATGTATAAAATGACCATAAACGTTCTTCTTCCTCTGGGTAACTCTTATGCAAATAGAGGCAAGGTCCAGTTATAAGCAGCTTCTCCTCCCCTGTCCAGGTTCACATCAAGACTGTGCTTCACAGATACCAAAACGTGCACACAACACGGCTGGGAAGAGACGCTTCGTTCCAGATCCAGACTGGAACAACAGAGGAAAGCTGGCGGCCGGAGCAGCAGCTGGCACAACCTCAAATCTTCAGGAGAAGCCATCAAGGGACACTAAGACTGATCTCTTCCTCTGCCTATTGCAACACATCTGCTTGGGCTGGGATTCCAGGCCATTCCCTTACTGACAAATGTCAGCGAGCAGCGTGTGCTTTTGGAGGCTATTACATCTGTGTCCTACTCATGCTCACTCCAGAGGTTCCTGTTTCACATCCTGTTCTGATTGCTCTACATTTATCATGCAAATTAATTTCAAGTACACACAGGGGAAAAAAAGTAAACTTGGTATGGATAAAGACTATAAAACATGAGAATTTGTTAGGGGCTATAATAAAGCTCAGTGTTAAAACCACACTCCCACTACACAAATACACATGGACACGACGCACCATGAGTCGTATTTCAGATGAAAGTTACGGTGCAAAAGTAAATTTCCAGCAACCTTCTAATGGGCACCTTCAGAGACATCCCAACTGTCAGAGTCCTCACAAACGCCGCAAACCAAACGTTACAGCCAGCAGCTCTTATTCATCCAAATAAACGACACTGATATAAGTCCTTCAGAGGCAGCAGATCTCTGTGAGACAGGAACTGGGAGCAGTAACAGATATAAGAGCTGGCTTTGATAAATTTGAAGGGAAAGATTTCTCTCAAACAGTTCGAACATGTTGCAGAATGTTGGAAACCTCATGATTCTTACCTGTGGGAAAGAAACATTTTAGTTTCTAATAAACAGACTTTTTTCCATCTGACGGCCACACTGCTGCACGGACATTGCTCCGACAGGGCAGACTGCCGCAGCCCTTTTTGCCATCAGAGAGCTCCTGAAGGCTGTGCTGCCTGTGCCTGCTATTCTTGAAAGCAGAGATGGGATTACAGGCTTCTGCGGGGTGTCCTCAGCTCACACCCACAGAGACTCAACACACAACTCTCTGCCGACATGATTTTTCCTACCATCTACTCCTGTGCTGGGCACTAATCCAGAGAAGTTAAAAAACCCTCCCCCATGACACCCACTCAGCACTGCAGTATCTGTTTCCCAGTCCTCCTAATAAGTGTGCCTGTTATTCTGTTCTAATATTGTCCCAAACACAACAGTATGCCCCTAAGTTACAGAGGAAAGGAGGATAATTCGAACTAAGCATTTACCTGCAAGCAGTTTTCCAACAGAAGGGGTAAAAAGATATCTCAGCCCAAACCCAACAGAGCATCGCAGCCTGTGCTCCTCTAATGTGACCACGCCAGGACGCTGAGGACTACATTCAGCAATCAGGCCTCAAATATTTCATGCAGTAGAACACTAAGTGCAGGTTGTTTGGCTCTGTTTTTTCATGCTGTAGGTTACAAATGTTTTCACAAATATATCTGACTTGCAATCAGTAAATAAGCAAGCCCTAAGACACTTGCTGTGGGAACTGTATTTCCCAGACAGAAACACATTCCCATACCATCTCCAAAGGGAGTGTAAGTCTTCAGTGAGTAATACAATAGTCCTGCTCCTATAGCCTACTCACATTGGCTTTGAGATTACCTATATCCACTGAACAAGAACTGCAACACAATCACTACTGTTTTTCAGTAAGATCTGAGAATAGACCAAACTCTCCAAGTTACTTGCTTAATGCCATAGCCTACTGTGCTAAGGGCGTGCTCCTATGAGCAACGCTTACACTTGCTGTTAGCTCTAAAGGTGCAAGAGGTAGAGCACATCCATTTAAAAGACCTGCTGCTAGTTCCTATTTCAAGTTAATCTTCATTGACCAACATCATTTATTGAGAAGTTGGGCATTAGGATTCACATGCATTTCCTCTCAGCCTTTCCAGGACAACACAAAGATCTTTTTTCTTCCAACTCCCAATATGAGATGTGCCCTAAAAAAAATCTCCTGGATCATTTAAACACCAACATAAGGATTCTCCCAACTCAGGGAGAGAAAGAGGGGGGTGTATACCACATGGAAAAAAGGATTCCTCCTACATCATTGGTTCTCCTGAGAAACTGAGAGGAGACTGTTTTGTGTACACAACACCACTGTCTCTGCTACAGACTGCCGTGAAGTCTGAAGAAACGGATGTTGCAAAAGGGAACTCCTACAGAGTGCAGCTCTTCTATTAGGTCAACCCAGATGGAGGAGGTAGGGCCCTCACGGCTGGCTTCACCTTCATCTCTCCCTCTCTGGGAAGGGTCTCACCGGTGTCAGAGAGATGATGTCCAAAGGTGCTGCATTCTTGAAGCATAAACCCCCTCTTATTTCACTACAGGCACAGCAGATCCAAGTGGATCACAGAGAAGGTTATTTGCGCCTATTGATAGCATCTCACAACTCAAACAGGTCAAAGACTGAATAGGCAAATAAATGCATCAGAGGAACCAAAGAATACAGTTTTCTCAGTCACCAGTAACGCTCTGCTCTCTTTGATCTTCATTTCACAGAATCACAGAATCACAGAATAGTAGGGGTTGGAAGGGACCTCTGTGGGTCATCTAGTCCAACCCCCCCGCCGAAGCAGGGTCACCTACAGCAGGCTGCACAGGACCTTGTCCAGGCG
>Ga0065711_1006481_pt1 | contig 32957 bp, 16 predicted proteins | sample Hoacrofraction12_FD_59098 | JGI IMG/M metagenome (GOLD analysis project Ga0065711, IMG submission 59098) | Hoatzin crop microbial communities from Cojedes, Venezuela - Epithelial fraction 12 v2 (version 2) | ecosystem: Host-associated > Birds > Digestive system > Esophagus > Crop | place...
AAGGGAAAGTCATCCTCTTTGTAGGCTGAAGCAGTTTGCGTTTTAGCCTTTGTGGACAAATCATAGAAGTTTTATTAAAAAACACTAGACTTTTGTAGACACTAATGGAAAACTATGTCTATACTGGATAATTCTGCAGAAGTGTTCACAGTGTAGGGAAAAACTTTATGTTAGATTTTAGAGGTTTAGACTGATTTATTTAGTTCATGCCAATTAAATTCCATAATATAGTATTCTTCATAGGAGAGTTTTTGTTGAAATTAACATGGTGAAAATAGTGTTGAAAGAAAGTTAATTTAGTTTGGGTTACAAACTGGCAAAGACGAGTCACTTACTAAGGAATAGTAGTAGCTTTGAAAGATAAGGGAGAAAGACTATATGGGATATTTTTTTGTCTAAGTGTTTTCTCTCTAAACTTTTCAAAAGCCTTGGATTATTTTATAACAGGAGAAACAAACTGTTAAAGAAATAATAACATGTCTAAGACTGGCAAAGAATCTGATTTTCCAACTGCAAACATTTTTAAATAGTACATTGAATTATTGAACGAAAAAACTTAGCATCAGTGTTTTCAGTTGTTCATACCTAATACTTGGTTGCAAAGGATGCAATCTGAAGTTCAGATGACTTCATTAGCAATTCAGTTATTTTACTCCTGATGCAGTATGGTAAGATTTAGGGTATGTTTGTTAGCCACTACTTTAGTCTATTTTTCTGGTGACTATTCTAATTGTTTACAGTATTTCTGCTTATTATCTGTTTACATAGTGATACATTCACACATCCTAAATTTATATGCTCATGAGTAATGCAACACAAATTCAAAATGCAAGAAGTAAGCCTACTTTATTCCTATGTACAAGTGAATCAAATAGTGTAGCTGTCTAACTTGTGACCAGAAAAATAACAGCCACTGATTACTGCTGGGTGTTTGTGATAATACTCTCGTCACCGAAGTGAAAAAACACATCAGCTGCTTTTTTGTATATCAGTAGGACATTATGCCAGATTTTCCGCCATATACTGGAATAAAACTCCCAAACAAAACCCACATTAAATGGCATATCTGTATTGTGTTCATGTCTGTTAGCTTTTGTGGAAAACTGCCATTTCTTTCCCTGGTCTCTAGTTTTGCTCCTTGCTCACTAGCAATTCCTCTGCTAGGTACTCTGATTCATTGCTAATACTGTGTCTGCTGAAATCTGCTGCTGTTACTGTGCAAAAAATGTACCACTGGAAATCACAAAAGTGTCTTAATGTCTGCACGGTGCCTGTGACCATACCTCTGAATTACCTGTCATATGCCTTCAGTATGTCTCTTTTTGTCTGAAATGTATCCAGTCTATGATTATGAATAAAAATTTTCCAGATGCTGCTGAGTGCTGTTCAAAATTTCACCACAAGATTCTTTGCATTAGGCTTGTAGTTGTATGTGGAGGGTGAATTCCTGTCAGGGATGAGTAGTAGCACCTCTAAATTAGTGCCCGTGGTGGGCGTGGTAACTCAGTAAAGACACAGGTTAGTTCTTGTCATTTCCCCAAGCTGGTTGCACATGTCAGAAGCTCCTTTGAGGAAGTGGTGCTTTGACAGATGCAGTGAAATCGAATGAGGTGGGAGGGCAGTGAGAAGTGTAACTCTTGCTCTTCATCTCTCAGTGAGTGTGTTCTTGCTTCCAGTCTTTCTCCCCCTGTCCTCACTGTGCTCTGGTTATTTCCCCATCATTGCGACCTTTTGGTTTTGGATTTTTCAAAGCACTGTTCAAATCTCCCCTCAGTCTCAGGTTCTTTAGAAAGTGATGAAGAGCTACTGTGACAGCACTCGCGATAAGCACCAATGTTCTGGTGTTAAAAATACGTACTTTACGTACAGCTACAGAAAGACAAAGATGCATAGCAGGTTCAGTTACAGTGTGGAACATCTGCCATGTAAATAATAATTGAAGTTGTCTTCTTGCACAAGAAGGTAATTTTTTTTTTCATGCAGATTTCTTTTATTACTTTTCCTCTTACTGCTGTTAAGACTGATACTGATTGAAATTCATTTGGGTGTTGGAGGTGAAAGTTTATGAAGGGATACCTGTGGGAGGAAGAGGGCGAACAAAGTGTACGTGCCCCATGTTTACTTAATCACAATATTATTCTTCCAGCTGGACAAAGGGAATGCGCGGCTAATTGCTCTGCTAGAAGCCAAAGGGAACACCAAGGACCAAATCTGTGTAAATGACGTTCAGGTTACTTGAGAAGTTTTGCAAATGTGTACTTCCTGAGGGAGAGACCTGGGAAGCACTATGCCTCAAAGTTCACAGGTTTCACCAGGATGATGCAGTTTTGCTTTACTTTCTTTTCCATACTTTGTTTTCTTTACTTTTACTTCACTGTTGTCTGCCTTTGTCTAGACCAAACCGTGCAGGGTCAGTCTTGTTGGACTGTTGGTTGTCCTATTGTTGGACTCTGAGAGGAGCATAGCTGTGTTAGTCTGCTACTGCCTGTTGTATCTTACCTTTGCTCCTCTGAAATACAAGTTGTGATTGTCTTATGGCCTTATACATGAAAGGGGAAGACAGACCACTGAAAGCAAAATTTCCAGACCAAGCTTACTGCACTCTGATCCTTCGTAGCCTTCAGAAAAGACAGATGACAGTCTCTGTATGGAAGCCAAGAGTCAAGGAAAGACAATGAAGCGGGCTATAATCTCTGCACTGCAAGAAAAAAAACAAAACCCTGCAGTTGGTTTATTCCTTTTAAACAGCATAAAGCACAACATACCATGCAGAAAAAAATCAGAGTGTTACCACACACTGTATAATTGTTACTCTTACAGAGTATGGGCTCTAGAAGTACATAGAAAGTATTTGAATTTTTCTTGTGTTTTCACAAAAGCCTGTTAGGAAATGAAGTCTCAAAACACAGACTAGTGAGGATGAGCTTGAATTTGCTATAGCTGCTTGCAGATTTCATTGATGGGCTTTTTTAAAACCTTCAGCGATGGTCTCACTTTGATCCTGAGGTCCGAGTGTAGTGGAAGTGAATTAAATAACTTACTGGCGCTTTTTGAAAATCTCATTTGACATTTGCAGAAGTAGGGGTGAGGACTGAGTGCAGTACGGGTGCGAGACGAGTTCATACTCAAGTGCTGCTGAGAGTGGCTGTAGGCAGGGAGCTGAGCTGAGCAAGTTCCCTGCTGTTGCAGACAACACGTGTCTCTGGTGGTCACATTTAGTTGGTTTCTTGCACTATAGAGTGCAGCTGAGACACCCAGCTTGCATTGCTAGCTGCTAAACATGAGCAACTCTTGAAAAAAGAAATGGTATACATTAAAGCACTGTGCAAACATTAACTAATTATATAATTAGTTTGTATAATTTGATAGACAAAATGGTCCATTCTGCTATTGTTGGCACCATGCAAAACTGTGTAAAGGCACTGCACAGCCTTTTTGGTTTTTAAATATGTGATGATCAGTTGATTATGAGCTACCATGGAAAGAAGGTTTTGTGAATACCAGCTTTTCAGTTTTTAGGTAAAGAAGTTAGGAATAAACTCATCAAAACAAGGTTTGCAACTGTGGTAATTTTTTAGCAGGTTTCAGATTTTTGCTGTGACTGCAGGTGGCTTGACATACGTGCTTTCTCAGTCTAAACAATATTCTGAAGAACAGTGCTAACGGTTGCCTGAAAGAGCTAGAACCAAGGAAAAAGCTCTTTTTTCATTTAACTTAAGAAGCCTATTTTGTCCGCCAGTGACTTGTCCACAGTGGGCACCTGCAGATGTGCAGTGTGCTCTAGGGCTGCATGTCCCTGGGGAGTGTAGACCTGCTCTGTTCACACAAGTGGCTCACCATGCCGAGATGCCCCTCTGTTGTTTTGCCTCCTGACGGCAGGTAGGGTAAGAGCACGAGTAAGCTGGCAAATACCAAGTGACAATTCAAAATATACAGGACAGCATGCCTGGTGCTGAGGGTGGAGGGCAAGCAAAGTCTTCTCAGTACCCTTGCCAGTCCCTGGTAGCTTGACTGTGAAAAGAAAATGTGCGTGAGTTCATTTACAGACAGCTCTGTGGTTGAAAAATGTCGATAAACATCAAGTCATTAATACTATTTGAGGTATGCAATGCCTTCTGTCACTCCCTGTATATGTACTGAGTAACTCAGCAAAACCATCAAGAAGATATGTGTGAAAATGTGTGTGTAGTTTTAGGAAAAAGACACATTTCTGACCTAATGTTTTACTGTGGGGAACAGTATGTGAAGTGTGATGTTTACCTGTTTTTTCTCTCAGTTCATGTTTGTAAAAAATGACTTTTGTTGAGAGGTGTTGATTTATAAACAGAATTGGGATGGTTTGAGAATACAAGAAAAATGTATGCCCATTCTTCATTAATAAAAGTTGTGTGCTAAGTGCTGTAGCAATTAGCCTAATTTTGTGCAGTCGTACATCAAACATTAGGACATGGATTCCATGCAAACAACAACAAAAAAATCACTATTAATCTTTCATTCTGCATGTCTTCTTACATTCAATTTTGGTGATTCTGGTTCAAAAAAGATTCTGAATTCCTCAGTCTCTAGGGAGACTTAAGAAACTTTCTAGTATGTTAAACCTGAAAGAACCAATCCATGTTGATTGGATTAAAAAAAAAAAAAAAGTTCTGCAAAACAAGAACAAATAGTCATGAGCAGATTCTTTCCACATGATTGCTCTTGTCGTGAATTCCTTCACTGTATACTAACCTATAAGTTCATTAATGGTCAAACTGAATGATTTGAATAGTTCTTTACCCACAGCTCACTAAAATGAGTCTTTAAATTAGATGCTGGAATCTTTTGCAAGGATTTGTTAAAACCAGACTTGAACATGATGATAATAATCTCATTTTTTCCTTTGTGACTACCTAGCATGTTCTAGCTAGACTAAGATTTCTTTCTTTTAAAAAATTCACAGACAAAGAAACTATTTTGTAAGAGTTGCAAACAAGAAACAATGGGCAAGGTTACAGTCCTAAAAAACATGCTCCCAATAAAGCATCTTTCATTGTTTCTGTAAAATAGAAAATTTGGGTGTGGCTATTGAAGTTTATTTAGTTGTTTAGGTTAATAAAATGTGTAGGTTTACTGTGATCGCAGCTATGATGCAGTCCCATAAGTACTCAAGGATTTACACACCTCTACTGATGTGAGATACCCTGTTCCAGAGGATTTACTTCACCGCATGTGGTCAAAGCTGTTGGGTTGTTCATCCATTTGGCCAATCACATTGTACCTTTTCAAACTAATATCAAAAGATTGCATGGTAGGTTCAATGAAGCACCCTACTTTAGCCCATTGATAACTTTAGAAATATGTATGTTTTTTTCCTGCCCCTCACTTGCAGCCTTTTGAAAAACATGGTGGCCATCTGCTTGAAAATTTTGTGGTGACCGTAACAGGATTAGAAGAGTAGAAAACAGAGAAAAACCAATAAGACATCCATGGTTATGAAACTAATGACTTTCTGGCCTGAAAATGCAAGCCTTGTGAAATCCTAAAACTACATTATTTGAACAGAAAACTGAATATTTAATACCTATCCAATGTTGAATTTTCCTTTTTCTCACAAATTTTCAAGTAAAATCACAATGGGAAAACATTCCTCTCTTCAAAATGGACTCTGATAATATTTTTAGAAGTAAATGAGAAGTCTGGAATGATGCCTGAAGTCCAGACATTCACTGTGCTTTCCCTCCCTACCCCGCTGAGACGCTTCTCCACATATTTGCCTTTCTCAGAGCAGTCTCCTGACATTTCTCTTCGTGTCTTCCATATCTAGTATGCTGGCTCTGGATGGATGGCATTAACTTTCTTCATAGCAGCCCATGTGGAGCTGTACTTTACATTTGTGACTAGACGGTGTTGATAATACACCAGTGTTTTGTCTCTTTGTGAGCAGTGCTTGCACAGTGTCAAGTCTTTCTCACCATCAAGTCTTTCTCACCACTACCCCACAAAAATCAGGCCAGTAAACCTGGTGGGGGTGGGCAAGAGGTTGGGAGGGGACACAGCCCAGACAACTAACCCGAACTCAGTGAAGGGTTATTCCGTACTGTATGATGTTATGCTCAGGAATAAAGAAAAGAAGGAAGGTGCAGGGACATTTGTGGTGATGACATTTGTCTTTCTGAGCAACTGCTACACATGCTGAGGCTCTGCTGCCCAGGAAGTGGCTGGACACCTGCCTGGTGGTGCGAAGTAGTGAATACATTTCTTATTTTGCTTTGCCTCTGCATGCAGCTTTTGCTTTTGTTATTAAACTGTCCTTATCTTGACCTAGGAGCTTTTCCATCTTATTTTCTTCCCCTGTGCTATTGAGAGGAGTGGAGTGAGAGACTGGCTGGGTGGGCATCTGTCAGCTGGCCCAGGTCAACCTACCACATCTAGGTGTTGAAAACTCTCCCAAACCCAGACTGCAAGCCCACACTCTTTCTTCATTAAGCCTGCCTGTGCAGACTTGATGCTTGAATGTTGATTGAAGAAGAGGAGCTAATCATAGAAGAGGAAGAATACTAAAACAGTTGTTCTGATTATTGTCTTTTCTTCAATTGTAAGCACTTTAACTCTTCTTTGTTGGCCTGGATGTTTTGGAAGTGGAATGGACTTTGTTTTGCACCTTTAGAATGCAGTGCACATCAGAAGTGCTTCAAAAGCAAACATGTTTTGTAAACATAAATTTTTACAAACTGTAGAATAGAGTGTGGCTTTCAGTAATAGTGAAATACAACCACAGCTGACTGTAAGAGGTGCTGATTTATATCCTATTCGTATTAACTTCAGGGAAGTGCAATTCCTGAATTGCAGGGAATCGAATCCTAGCAATTTAATGAAAATCACACCAGAGTACTGAACAAATACGCAACAAATTGTATAAAGAAGAATATGCGAACACCTGCGTGTGACACAAATTTGAAAAGTTACCTGAGCAGCTCATAAGGCCAGGTTCTGTTTCTAAAGATGACTTACGTTCCTGGGAATTTAACTTCACTGAAAGTCAATGGGATGAAGTCCTCAAAAACCGCATAAATGGTTGTGAACATTTTACTGCTACCTACATAGCACGTTCTTTCTGTCAAACTAGTGTAAAGGTGGGTGTTGCTTGATTTTTTTAGAGGTGTGGAGGAGAGATACACAGTTGGGATGACCAGCTTCTTAAAAAGATTTTAGTCTCTGTCAAGACATTTGTGTGGGTTTCTACCCTTTAGCAAAGGTACTTCAGCTCACCGGAGCACACATTTGCTTTTTTTATGCCTTTGTCCATGAACACTTCTTTCCACCCTTCAGACGGCCCTTGCAGACATGCACAAACACCACTGTGTTGGTACGCCAGTGTGGTTTCCTGTCTCTTCGCATCAGACCTTACTCAGTAGCCAACTTCGGATGCCAAACCCTGCCAACACAGCAGCCTCCTCTTCACAAAGTAATAGTTGTGGTTAAGATGTCGTCCTCTGTAAATCAATTTTGGCAAGGATGATGGCTGAGGGCAGGAGCTGGAATTGTCTTTATGGGGCCTAAGCCATTCAAGTAGCCTTAATCCTCCCTCTTACTATACCCTGGCTTTGTCAAAGGTAGATGGACTCACTTTAACAAGACTGAATGAGGTTTTTTTTTGTCTTTTCTTTTTCGTCACAACAACAAAAGACATGGGAAATTCTGATTAATTAGCACGCCTTGGGCTAGTGAAAGGATAAAATTGAAGGAAAAATGTGTATAGCTTTGAGAGAAGTGGAAGCATGTAGTGACAATACAGATTTTAAGTGCTTGTGGCGGTTTGTGTAATTTTCCCAGGGTTTGCCTCTCATTGACTTGAAGACATAAGAGTGGAAAGAGAAGTGGAGGGGTTTGTTCGGACCATGATGTAATAACATTTCAGCTTTTAAGGAATCTAAATAGGCTATAACATGAAGGATGCTGATAGTGGCCTCCTCTAAGAGGCGGTTTAAATAATAGCTGCTGTCATTTTATTATTGCAGTGCACCTTACTGACAATGTATTTCATAGAGCAAGATTGCGTATGAAGATAGTCGTAGGAATTCCCAGACAAGTTGTGGTAATCATGCAGGTGGACTTTTAAGGAGTAATTTCTCAGTCTGGAAAATGTTCTTCTAAAACTCCTCTGAGATAATCTTATATCCTGCATTGAGAAAATCCATATTCCCCATAAGTAAGTAAATCTTTATAGTAGCAAAAATGTTCGCTTAACAACAGAATTATCTTTTTATGAGGTGCGGTTGGTTTTTGGCCTCTGTATGTTTGCAACTGTTAGTTTCATTGATCTTTATGCTTCCTTAAGGACATGACTTTCTGATTTTCTGAACTTAAGGACTTTTGATAAAACAATCACAAATACTGAATCCAAGGTATGTTTGAGCTGATTGTGTTGTGAAGGTAGAACAACCAGAAATCAGTGTAACTTTTTTAAATGTTGAAAATTACATGTGTCAAAACCATTTTTTTTCTCTTGACAAAGTACTTTTGTTTCAGGCAAAAAAAATCTTTCCACTGTGTGTGGAATGAGATTTGCATAATGCTTTGAGCTACTGCTACTGTAGCAGTTCAGACTTCGATAGTGTCTGATAGGCATGCTTGAAATGTATGTATCAGTTAACAAGAATATCACTTGAAAAGACAATTGTATTTTTACTGAAAAGTATTTTGAGGTGAGAAAATATATTGATACTTAGTGAAGCATGAAACTTTTAAATGAACCATGAAAGCAATAGTTAAACTAATTAACTGAGTATAAAGCCTCTTAGAATACAGAAGTTATGTGGGCTGTATGCTTGTTATTTCTGCCTGGTTAAACTGACAGCTAGGATAACATTCTCATATTATGTTTTAGGAGAAACAACATTAAACAGTATCTTGTTTTTAATGCAAGGAAAAAGAAAAAATTGTTTGTTTGCACTGCAGAGAAACTCAGGGACAGTGCCGCTTTAAAAATTACCCTTTAGCGTCCTAGATCAATGGACTTTATCTGGGAAACAAAAGCGTACTTAATGTGATTTCAAGTTACTTACATTCCTGGTTACATACTACGAGACCCAGTTGCTGCAGTTCTTCCCATGTTAACATTTGCCACCTGTTCTTAATTAGTATCACTATTCAGCAGGTTTATTCTTCTTTTCTCCCGGTAGTGCATTTCAGTCTCATAAAGGAGGAAAGATGCTCTTCTGAGAAGTACTAGTCAAATACCTTGGGTTATCTGTAAAGATTTAGAAAGAGAGCCTCACAGGAGATTACAGTTTAACATTGAACAAAGCCTTTATATCACATGCTTTTTTGCTGAGCAGATGTCTCTTGGTGTATCATGATATTGCAATGTGTTCTGGCACAGATGTGTTACAGTGCACAGACTGAGACCTGCCCATTGCTGAAGGCAGAAAGCAAGCTGCTTGCTCTTCTGTCCTCTGCTCAGGACTCCTGCACAGCTGGTGGCATGTTTTACTGGGGGGAATGTGTCAGATCATTGGAATCAAGGCACCCTAAACCTGCTGAGAGTCTGTCACCTTACTCTTGATGCTCTGCTGCACAGAGCTAGCATCCATGTGTCTAAGCGGGTAAAGGAGGCAAAAGATCTTCACTTTATCTGGGGCCTGAGGAAGGAAGGGGTCTGATTCTGTCTTCCCAACATTACCTACTACCCATGCAACCAGGCTGACATCAGAAGTGAGTGTGAGATGTGCACAAGGAAGGCTGCCTCCGTGTTAGACAGTAGTCTAATGAACACAGCAAGAAATCAGAAAAATTACTTTGTGAACAAGGGGTATTGCTATGCTGCCTTGCTTCAGTACATGGAATGATAAAGTCTTTTCAGTAATGGATCTGCATGTGCCCATGGTTACAGATAGCAAAGCTCCTACACGGTATTTTCTAAAAGACTGAGGATATTGAGAGAACGGGAATTATCTGATCTGAGTGTCTTTTAATTAAAATTGAGGAAAAAACTTCAGGAATTAGTGGAAAAAATGCAAAGTATGCATTTCTAGCATGAAGAAAAGCATAAATGTGCAGTGCAGGTTGAACAGTGCTAGAAATTGTTGTGGGAGATGAAGTGTTACGGAGTCCAGAGAATTATTTTTCTAAAGTGTTTACCTGTTGCCTCTCAGTAGTTGGCTGTTCTGCATTGCACTCAGGTGATATCAGCAAAGAAGTATTCCAACAACACTGCGGGAATCAATCGGCTTATTTGCAGCTAAGTGCAATGCTGTTTAATGGGCAAAGTGTTTCCCTATAGATTTCATTTGAGTCCTAACATTCATAATGTATGAGGAAGTTTTAACAATACTATTTTTTTGTTTGCCCCTCAAGTAATGCCACTTGCAAATCAGTTGAAATAACAGTCTGTGCTCTAACCCATACAGAGATGTATGCTCTGTGTTCCTTTAGGTCAGATTCAAACGATAATTTCCTGATGGCACTGGAACTGGAAGGTATTACAGAATCATAGAATAGTTGAGGTTGGAAGGGACTTTTAAATGTCATCTAGGCCAGCCCCCCTTCAGTGAGCAGGGACATCTTCAACTAGACCAGGTTGCTCAGAGCCCCGTCCAGCCTGACGTTGAATGCTTCCAGGGATGGGGCATCTACCACCTCTCTAGGCAACCTGTTCCAGTGTTTCACCACCCGCATCATAAATCGCTATTTCCAATACAATTCTCTTTTGTTCTGTCAAATATCTGTATATTTCCATTTTGATTATAACAATAATATTCTCTCTGTATTGTAATGGTATTTTAAGGAGCTGGCCAATACTGAAATTTATAACATGGTACTTGGTTTTTTTTCACATAATATTAGTGACCATTAGATTAATATACCAATAAAGTAATATATTACATTACTCGTAGAATTTCTCTTGATACATACCAGTTTTCTGAGAAGAATATGAGACTTGCATAATATATTACTATGTAACGTAATACTATAGAGAAATGGTAGCCTAAACCAAAGATGTAAATCTGTTTTCTGCAATAGAAGAACCCATACTAATAAGGACGAAAGCAGAAGTCATCTAATGTCACTGATAACAAATAAGGAGTTATCCATTGCAGCTAAAACATTTATATTTTAGTTCAGTTAAACATTCACTGGTCTGTGCAGTAGTTGACTGGTAACTTCTTACTTTTTATGCAAAATAATAAAACAAAGTAGCTCTCAAAATAGCTCTTTAATAAGTGGAAAGCCATTCTGATATAAAAAAAAAATTATTCAATATTGATACGAGTTGTTATAAATATCTGCAGATCTAGCTGAAAATCTGTGGTTTACGGTGTGTGTTTTCTCCTGGAAGTTTTCTGAACCTGGCTGTTTCATAATATATTCTTAGTTTAGTCATTACAAGACCACTGTTTTCATTTGTTTAAATTTAGTGGTTAAAGTGTTCCAAAGAAGTAGGTGATCTCATTGCTGTCTGCTTTAAACCAGCCAAGTTAATCACCTGTGAGGTATTGTTTTCACCGGTCAGTTCTGGATAATTTTTTACCTTGGTTCCACTTGAAGGGAGACATTGTTTTTCATTGTGCTTTGTCAGGCTCTTTTGTCTCACAGTAGAGTTGCTGAAAGTACATGCTTGATTACTTCGTACAATGAATGGCAAATAACATTGGAAATTAGTGCAAGCTAATTTACCGAATGACTCTGATAGTGAAGAAACTGCCCTTCCAAGATTCAAAACAGGGAGAGCTTTTAAAGTGCATACAGAATATTTTCTCATAATACAATGTGGTCATATAATTCGGTTTAGTGTATTTCCTGCAGATTATTTTTCTTGATTGTGAAAATTAAGTCTCTGCAAACAGTTAAGAACATGGGAATTCCAATACTAGTTGGATTAATGGTCTGTCTAACTCGCTGTTCAGAGCGGACACTGCCAGAGGCTTTGGAGGAAATTTCGTACTAACAAGGCATTGCTAACTGTAATTGTTAAGAAAATCATGAGCTAAGATCATATCCATGAGGTTAAAACCAGTGAAGTTTTAGGATCTCAATTTCAGAATTTTCTCTCTAACTACAAAGCCTTGATTTTTTTAAATTTTCTTTTTTAAGAAAATAAAGGCCAAGAATCACTGTTTCACTTACACGTAGTGTCGTGTGGTGTGGTGTAGTTGACAAGCTACTATATTTCACAAGACTGCAATAAAATGAGGATTTGGCAACTTTTTGAGCCATAATTTAGTTTATTAGTTTAGTAATTTACTTGTACCCTGAAAAATTCCAGATTGCATGTCATACAAAGATTGCACATACCTAATGTTAGTTTGGATTAATTTTTGTGTCGTTCACCTACAAGCCTCAAGGTCTCCCAAAAAAGACTTGGTCTCAGAGGATGATACCAGTGTGAAGAAGCCCAGATTCCCAAACAGACAAAGACTTTGGCTGATCCTATGCTAACAGAGGCAAGTGGAAATCTCCTCCCTGTTCTGTCTCTTTGTTTTCCCCTTTGAAGCTCCAGTTTAACACACTTAAAGGAGGTTTCAAGGGGTCTGATATCCACTGCCCTGTGGCTGGCTGGCGTGTCTGTCTATGTATTTGGCATGCAATAGTGTCTCTTTGCTGGATGTAGAAACAATAGAAAAGTGGCCATTGTGTTTAAGAACAAAGGCACAAGTGCTAGCTCTCTAGTAGTCATTAGTAATACGACTAAAATTGGTGGAGGGGAAGCCTGAAAGGTTTGTGAGCCTCAAGGCGAGAGGGAATGGGGTATTTCCCATCTGGAAAGAAACCTTCCAAGCAAACCTTTGAGTTTGTTCAGTCGACAGCTACTACGAAGCCTCTCCAATCAGGGTGCCAACAACCCGACAGATACGGTAACACACAGTAGAGATGTACGTGGTAGCTGAGGACTGTAACATCCAGAAGATTCAACATATTGTGGAAAAAGACCAAATTTGGTTTGAAAAGGCGTTGGTGATTTATGTCTAATTTACATGAAGGATACATTGACACAGTCTTACTTATTGCTTTGGTGCCTGTCCTCCTGTCTTACAATATGCTTTTTTGCCTGTGTCCTTTTCTCCCCACTTTAGTGAATACAGAATTCACACAAACAGGACTGGAAGCCAGTTAGAAGGGAAACACTAAAACTGACCGTTTCCAAAGCTCTGAATTACTGTACGTCAACAGATAGAAAATCCCCTAGGGAAATTACCTTTTGTTCCTTTGTTGCAATGCTTTTATTTCTAGCTGTTATTCTAACAGTAACAACATGACAGATTTTCAGATAATTTTAATAGCTTTCTTTCATACTGATAATTTGCAGAATTTATTGATCTAAGAGATGATTGAATTTGATCTGGTGTTACGTATTTGGTATGTTGTGCGTATCAGAACACCAAACAATTAAAACTGGTTTTGCTTTTCTGCATTTTTGTTGTATTATCATTTATACATAGGAAACATAGTTTACAATTTCAAATGTTTGGTGAAGTATTTTCATTTTATGACCTGAGTTACTTGGCAGAATTAACAAGTTACTGCTGTTGACTTGGAGAGGCAGACAAAGAGATTGGTTGGGTTTCAATCAATATCTGGTAAAAGAAAATATGTTTACATGGAAATAATTTCATGTTGGACTCTGCCTCCAAAAAGTGAGAGTGATATAAACTAAAAGAATCTCATCTGGAATTCACTGTACCTAAATTGAAGCAGTTGTATGTTTCTGTATTATTTGAATGTTCTTCAGAAGACTGCAGTGAAATATTTTTGCATGCCAAGAATGAGTGAAGCTTAGCTATTAACCAACTATAGAGAATAAACAGGGAAAATAGGCAAGCTAATGAATGAGGAAGTGAATGGATTAAAATATTTCCATAAAATATTTTTACTGTTTATACTTGTTAACTATTACTGTTTATTATTGATAAAGAGCAGTTTTGATTTGTGTGTAATATGTTAATTTGGAATAAAGGACATGCTAATCGACCATAGCTCTTCCTGCGAGCCAGCTCAGGACTGATTCCACCTCCTCAACTATTGTTGCCTTTATTGGACTATCTTCTGATTTATTTCATAGTGTACAAGAAAAGAAATTGCTTCTCGTGTTCATTTAAGATATTAGGTCCATGTATTTTTCTAACAATCTACAGCCTCATTCAAAACCCACTGATGTCCTCCAGAGAGGTTCCCATTTATCTCAGCTGATGTGGATTCAGGACGCTAAGGAACTCCCGGTTGTCCTTTCACTGTCCTGAATTCTTCAGGTTTTGGGTCAATGATACAGCAAACCTGGACTGAGGGCTGCTCTTGCACTGTGGGTATATGATGCCAAATGCTGATGTGGGACATAGTAATTCTGCTAGTTCACATTTATTCAGTGCTTTTGAACACATTTTCTGACAGCTTGCTTTTTATCAGCAGGCTCATGGCAGGTCAGATGTCCATGCTGCACCCATTTAACTTTATGCTAGATCAGATATGGTCTGTACTCCTGCAGCTAGCTCAAAGTCAGCAGAGCTTTCTATCTTGTGCTCTTAGCTCAACAGACATGTGATTGTGTGCTCATGCCTGTTTCAGATTAAATTAATGCTGCTCAGTGACCTGCAGGGCAAAGATGAGGTGTTAATGATGATCTTTTGGCACATTTACGCCTGTATGAAACAGTGGATAAAATGCTATGACTTTGCTTTTCATAGTAGTAGTCTTTTACTTTGCAGTGTCTTGCAATGGTGGGAGCTGCTAATAGATTCTTTCTTGATAATCTCTCTCCTGCCCTCTGGCCTTTTAAGTGGAAGAATCATCATTTTTCCCCATAACAGCAAGTATTTATCAGTGATAAAAAGAACAAAACCTTTTCCTTCCACTTCTGCATCAAAGAAATGCCCAGGCAAATATTTATCAGGACTGGAGTTTTGCATATGTTTGTCTGTCATCCCAGCAATACAATGTCTCCAAAATACTCCTTTTTGCATTTTTTCCTAGCAGTGACCAGGCCATCTTTGGCATTCATCCTTATCCTTACACAACAGATTTTCTTAGCTGTTCTTAGCATCGCGGAGGTGCTGTTTATGCAAGGATGATAAAAGCAGACCCTATAATTGAAAGGGAAACCAGCGTGTATTGAGAATGCAACATTCTGTATTTAATAGTACTGGTTTGACAGTATTGCCTTTTCTGGTTTTGCTTTGGGGATTTCTTTTTCCTGGCGTATAAGTTCCAAGCAGCTCAGGTTTACTCATGTATAAATAGCAATTTCACTGTATGGTTGCAGATTATTTGAACTGACACAGGGCCTGTCCCTAAATGAGAATCCTAGAAGTGCACAGCCCTTGATTTCCCGGATGCGATAAAACAGATGTTATTGTTACCATTGAAATTTGTTGAAAGTAGCTTATGAGTGAAGGGCATTTTGGTGTCATCCAGGGAAGAATCAGTATATATTTGGTACATTTGTGTGGTAGAACTGCTTTTCTCAGTGCTAAGTAATAGGTTTACATCATATTAAGGAGTTAATATATACAGGCTCTACAAGCATTACAGCTGTGTTTCAGTGTCAAAAGCAGTTGGATTTCTTATGTTATTATAGCACGCTTCCCTGTCTTTTATATAATGTGGTGCAGAAAGCCTTTAGTTCTGCTTACTAAAGACACCTTTCTAGGAAATAGCTGACTGAACATAAGTAACATACATAAACATATAGGCATATTGTGTAGTATTTATTATGTATTTTATACAATGTGATTGTGTCACGTAATTTTTTAACTTCACCCTACCCAGCCTTTAGTACTCCTACTAAAAGGAGTAGTGTTCATATTATTAATAGGCGCAACTTATGTTTTTGTGCTTTTTGCCTAATTTTTGCTGGCTAGTTCCATTTTAGCACTCTGTAACATTATAAAAACAACTGCTGACCAGGACACTGATTCAGCTTTAGTGAGTTCAAAATACAGGCTGCTTCACAGGAAAGAGTGTCTTCTCTTATTCTTTCCATTTAACTGGACAGTGTTAGTGAGAGCAGACAGTAATCCTGCAAAGCTTAAAAGCTTTTTTTCTAGTACCCACAGTGGAGTTCAATGCACTACAAGGAATTTTCCTTACATGTTTGTCCTCAGAGATTTCCAGTCCTTCTAGCTAAGTTTCAGGGTGGGTTATTAAATGTTCTCCTCTTCCCTTACCCTTGAGTTTTCAGCCAGATGCTATATTCTTCACTTACGTTTTGAAGCAGTAGTAATGAGTAAGTTGTTTTTTTTAAAGGTCTGCCATATTTCATCCCAAGAAGTACATTTTGGTGGTGGATCATGCAATCAACTTGTAACATCTGTACATGGATTACAAAGCACTTAGGATTCCAGCGGACAGAGAATCATGTATGTGCTCCTCACGTATATGTGAGATATTACTAATTAGTCATAGAATCATAGAATCACAGAATGGGAAGTGTTGGAAGGGACTTTTAAAGTTCATCTAGCTCCAACCTCCCTGCCATGAGCAGGGACATCTTCCACTAGACCAGGTTGCTCAGAGCTCCATCCAACCTGGGCTTGAACACTGTCAGGGAGGGGGCAGCCACAGCTGCTCTGGGCAACCTGTTCCAGTGTTTCACCACCCTCATGGTGAAGAATTTCTTCCTAATATGTAATCTAAATCTGCCCTCTTTCAGTTTACAGCTGTTCCCCCTTCTCTTATCACTACTCATCCTTGTGAAAAGTCCCTCTCCATCCTTCCTGTAGGCCCCCTCCAGGTACTTTAAGACTGCTATAAGGTCACCCCGGAGCCTTGTCTTCTCCAGGCTGAACAGCCCCAACTGCCTCAGTCTGTCCTCACAGGAGAGGTACTCCAGCCCTCTGATCATCTTCCTGGCCCTCCTCTGGACCCGGTCCAACACATGCATGTCCTTCTTATGTTGGGGGCTCCAGAGCTGGACGCAGTACTCCAGATGGGGTCTCATGAGGGCGGAGGAAAGGGGCAGAATCCCCTCCCTCAACCTGCTGGCCACACTTCTCTTGATGCAGCCCAGGATATGGTTGGCTTTCTGGGCTGCAAGTGCACACTGCTGGCTCACGTTGAGCTTCTCATCCACTGGTACCCCCAAGTCCTTCTCCTCAGGGCTGCTCTCGAGCCACTCTCCGCCCAGCCCGTACTTGTGTTTGGGGTTGACCTGACCCATGTGCAGGACCGTGCACTTGGCCTTGTTGAACTTCATGCTGTTCACGCAGGCCCACCTCTCCAGCCTGTCAGGGTCCCTCTGAATGGCATCCCTTCCCTCCAGCTTGTCAACCACACCACACAGCTTGGTGTGGTCGGCAAACTTTCTGAGGGTGTACTCAGTCCCACTGTCCATGTCACCGACAAAGATATTAAACAGCACCAGCCCCAGTACAGACCACTGAGGCACACCACTCATCACTCGTCTCCTCTTGGACATCGTCAAAGAGAAGAAGAAGAATGTGAAAAGAAGGCACAGACTTCTGAAACAGGAATAAACATACCTATTTGTTCTCATTTAAAAAAAAAGCTATAATTGGAAATTTCATTTGCAAATTTTTTAAGATATTCGTAGAATTATAGAATTGTTTGAGTTGGAGGAGACCTGCAAGATCATCAGGTCCAACCATTAACCTCACACTGTCAATTCCACTTCTAAACCATGTCCCTAAGCTCTGCATCCACACATCTTTCAAATACCTCCAGGGATGGTGACTCCACCACTTCCCTGGACAGCTTGTTCCAATGCCTGACCACTCTCTCAGTAAAGAAATTTTTTGTAATACCCAATCTAAACCTCCCCTGGTGCAACTTGAGGCCATTTCCTCTTGTCCTATTGCCTGTTACTTGGGAGAACAGACCAACACCCACCTCGCTCCAGCCTCCTTTCAGTTAGTTATAGAGAGTGATAAGGTCTCCCCTCACCCTCCTCTTCTCTGGACTAAACAGCCCCAGTTACCTCAGCTGCTTCTCATAAGATTTGTTCTCTAGTCCCTTCACCAGCCTCATTATGTGAGTAGCACAAACAGTCAAAAGTAAGTTGTTTAAATTGAAGTGCTTTTTACTGTCTGTCCTGATGTTGCTATACTGCTGTCATGGTTTAGCCTGGATGAATGCCAGGTGCCCACCAAAGCTGTTCTGTCACTCCCCCTCCTCTGCTGGACAGGGAAGAAAAAATATGATGAAAGGCTTTTGAGTTGAGATAAGGACAGGGAGAGATCGCTCGTCAATTACCGTCATGGGCAAAACAGATTGAACTTGAGGGGAAAAAGTTTTAATTGATCACCAATCAAATCAGAGTAGGAAAATGAGAAATAAAACTAAATCTTAAAAGCACCTTGCTCCCCGGTTCCAGCACCTGGAGCACCTCCTCCCCCTCCTTCTGCACTGACCTTGGTGTCTGCAGAGCTGTTTCTCTCACATCGTCTCACTCCTCTCCCCCAACTGCTGTCTCCACTATGGACTATAACTGTGTTATCCCAGAGGTGCTACCACTGTCGGTGATGGGCTCGGCCTTGCCCAGCGGCGGGTCCATCTTGGAGCCAGGGCCACCTGGCTCTTTCAGTCATGGAGGAAGCTTCTGGCAGCTTCTCACAGAAGCCTCCCCTGTACCCACCCCTGCTACCAAAAGCTTGCCATGCACACCCATACCAGCTGCTTTGGGGAGTAGTCTTGGTGCCCAAGCAAGCAGGCCTCGAAAGATCCCTGAAAGCCAGAGGGAAAGGATTTAACCCCTGGGGGGAAGCTGTGCTGCTGCTTTGTCTTCCCTCTCCCTATTGCTGCTTCAGCTGGGATAAGGGGCAGATGGTGCCCGTGAAGTCAGACCACTAAGAGGAGGACAGCGGAAGAACACAAGGAACTGGCAAGGACTAGCACGGCAGCCTTGAAGAGCCACAGTTGTGATTAAAGCAAGGTGCTAAGATAAGTACAAAATGAAGCAAAACTGCTGATAAAGACTACTTGAAGTATGAGTGAACTGTCCTCATTAGTACGGTAAAAAACCCGCCCTCAAGTAGTGAAAGCCCGCTACCAAGAAGAGGCTCTTCTTCATGAACATGTGCAGCAGAAAGGGAGGATATTGTGACTTTCAGTAGAGAGGAGACATGTAAGGACCAGTGGGAAAGAGAGCGATGAAGTGTAGCTGTACAAGTACTGATAACTGCTTGCTCGAAGTGTATAAATGTTTACCTGGTGTTAGCCAAAGGGTGCCAGCTTTGTGGAGTTACCACCTAGCACCCATCGCTGCGCAGACAAGAAATAAACAAATATCTCGACTACGTGTGTTGATCAGCTGTTTGCACAGCAGGTAAGAGAACCCTGATTTTTGGGACAACAGTCTGAATGCAGGGAAGCAGCTAGAAACATGAATCATCTAATTATTAATTTCCAACTGTGGTGAGAATTTGCTAGCTATCCAACAAATTCCATATTCTGGCCTACATATCAACTTTTGCATCTTGATGTGTTTTAATGCAGGCGGTCTTGTAAACCACCATGTGTGACCTAAATCAGAACACAGAGTACACGGAGCATTTTGCAGATAGGTCCCACTTGACAGCTACCTCTGTAATCATCTCGTGCTACTGTGTTAACGTGCATCAGTTTGAGTCACGGAAGCAGTGATTAAGAGCACGTTGTGGCCTTTTAAAATCCAGAATGCTGCTCTGCTTGATCCAGCTCAAATTCAGCTGCCTAGACCTCTGAGGAATGCCAGGTTCCAGCTGTAGCTCTCTCCTGCTGGAGAAGCTATGCAGCCTGTGTGCTTCGCCACACCAAACCTATTGCAGGGGTTGCAATTTCCATGCATGCCTGCAGTCCCCTTGCTTGTTGGATGGCTAGTGGTAGGAGTGATGGAAGGGCTTGCAAGGGCTTGGAGTGGAGGGTTTGGCCTCGTTGGGTTCTCTCTTCCTTCCTTCTTCAGAGAAAGGTGCTGTTACGGCTTCACTGTCCCTCAGCTGAGGGCTGCTCTTTTAACCAGTCTTCCAGTGGTGTTTTTTTCAGATGTTTAACCACAATGCCTGGTCTTTGGTTTGTGTAATTCAGCAGATGTTTTAAACGTGCATAGTTTATTAATTCCCCTTTAGAAAATTGCTTTTTGTGTTTGGTGAAGTTTGCAAAATCCTTGTATTGGTCCGCTGTTTCGTACTCATCTAAAGATATACAGTTCCAGTTGCTTTTCCTGCTTTGTAAAGTGATGTGAGTTCTGTGGCCTCATCATGGGTTCATGGGAGATGAATACTAACCTGCCTTGTTTATTTTTAGGAGGTCTTGATTATGGACCCCAGTGCAAGTCCATTGGAAAAGGCAGCTGCGACAATGTAATAGTCACCAGCAGTCCCGTGACAGTTCAACAGCTGGGACCTCTTTCACCTCCTGCTAATCGGGTTTCAACAGCATGCAACCAGATCAGCCCTAGATTACAGAGGTCTATGGATGTTTCCAGCCTGAGCGTTTCTCCATCAGATACAAGGTCCGGAGTTACTTTTTTATGTTCAGTGCTTTAAAAAGAGGGTATCTTGATTTTTCTGTAATTTAAATGCAACCTTTCTGATTATTAAAATGGCCTAAATGATGCTCTGTTATGCCATGGGAATTTTAGTTCAATTCAATTAAACTCCTGTCAGCTATAATCATAGTGTTTGGATCATTCAAAACTTGCGTGAAATTTGGCCACACATTTTCTAAGTTTGATAGGGCTTTTTGTTAGATACAGATTTTTATAGTCACTTAACTATATTTTTGTACTAAGGTTGGGAAATGTTGCAGAGGATGAAAGCAGAAATAGTCCATGTTACATCTGCAGGGGCAGTGACCCATTTTAAGCTTACCACAGTGATCAGAGTGTTATGTTGGTGCCTGTCAAGTAACACTAATATCAGAAAAAAAAGTTAAATGCCCTGCTAAGGTTCCTCTCTCCTCATCAAAAACCTTTGCTTTCAAATTGTTCAATTGTTTACATAATTAAGTGAATCAGATCAATTGTTCCCAGTCTGCACTGAGCGAGCAGTTAACTTTATCTGTGTTAGACTTGCGTCCCTGAAAATTTGCCCATTTTCCTAGCTCTGGTGGGTCATTTAATAAAAACTGTGGCCTCTCCCTGCAAATGTTGCCTTTCTATATCACTAAACAATATATAAATATTTCTTAACTAATTTTTAAATGCTTAAATAACTTTTGAGATTAAGGCTAGGAGTATTGTTGACAAACATGAATGAAGGGAAAATAGTTATTTGACAACCTCTATGCAAACACAATAAGCACATCCCTGGGTAATAGTTAAACATACAGTAAGAAAACATTCTGGTGTGTTATTTCAGAAGCCACATTCCCACTCTTGAAGATGTGAGTCGTTCAACAGTTGCCTACTGAGTTGAAAAGTAACTGTTCTGATTTACAAAAGGCCACAAGAGTCTTTATTCTCAAAACAGTTTACATTTTAGTATATTACTTTATTACAAGCCAAGGAACAATCTTGAAATAATTAAAACTGGCATTATGTAACTGGAAGAAAACCTTGCTTTAGTCTATTCTAAGACAGTTTGTGACATTTCTGTTGCTTTGATTGTGAAGACTGAGTCCCCTGGTACAATTTAGAAAATTAACTATGCTTCGTATGTAAACATGTCAGGGAAAACCATTCAGTGCTACAGTGATGGCAAATGACAAATCCAGAGACATGCCTTTGAGACAGAACAAAACTGATGATATAAAAATATCATTAAGTAATTATTACTTACTTAATAAGTTTTGGGTGAGCCTGTGTGGTTTCAAACACTGTTGTTTTAATCTGAATGTGTGGTTGAGTGTACTGTGTCAGTACTGAGTTACACATTTTTGTTTTTATTTTAAAGAAACATTTACTAAGGGTGAACTGAAGTTGAAACTCTGGCAGAATCAAGGCTGTAGTGTCCCTAGAGTCTCTTTTAATGATTTATCAACAAAGATGTTATAAAATCAGTTTGTCACACAAAGAATGTCCATTTCAGCAATTTTGCCCAAAGTGAATATTTTGTAGGGCAAAACAAGTTTAAAGGCAGATTTTAATTCACAGATTATTGAAACACTTTTTTGTTGTTGTTGTTGTAATTGCTTCAGCAATAAACTGCATTTGCCTAAACTGGTTGGCTAAGCTGACTCCATAATCCTTCATGCGCTGAGTGCCTTTTCTGGATTGTATCTCTCAGGCGTCATGAACTGTGCTCTAGCAGCTCAATCCAAACCGGATTATTTGCTGAATTGACCCAAACCAAAACAACATGTCTTGATTTTTACTAATGGAAGAAAGAAAAAAGTTGGAAAAATTGGAGTTTTGCTGCAGTTGACATTAGATTTTGATATATAGACCATGAGGGATAAAACCTTCCCTATCTTTTTTGAGAGTTTCAGAGTCTTCGGTTATGCTTCTTGAAAACAGATGTAATACTGCTGTTTACTTTGATGCATATCAGAAAAGGACCTAGCAAAGGGCAAAGGAATCTTGGCTAGTAAAACAGAAGACCATGCAAAAAGAAAAGAAAACATAATTTTCACTATTCCATGTTTACGTTTAAGATTCTGGGTTATACTTGACACTGTGGCCTCTATACGCAGAGGGAGAATAGAAAGTAATTGCAGAAATCTCAAGCTGGTTTAGTTTACAATAAGCAGATGGGCCAATTAATACCATCTGAGAATCTGGCACAGTGGTATAGCTGGCCCTTCATTTTTGTATTAGGTATATTTATTTTCCCCCAGAAAACTACTTAATCACAGTGTTGGCTGGGTTTTAAAGACATTTTCTTTGCTTTGGGAGCTGGAATCTTTGTTACTTTTGAATTTAGAAGTGTAAGTGAGAACCCAGCTTTTTCAGATTAGCTGTCTCTTACTTATTGTATATTTGAAATTCTGATCCAAATTTCAATTTTTGTCCTGTTATAAGACTTCTAAAATGCAGTTTTTCTTCAGCTTCACTGATAGGTGTGTCCTTTTGTGTTAGGCAATAGTAGTTTTTTGATTGACACGGGTCCTACTATGCATCTGATTAAAATTCTGGACATTATAAAAATCGACTTGTTTTATTGATGCAAGTTTTTTTTTAATTTGCTTATAAAAGAGAAAATAAAAGTTTAAATAATCAAGCAGGCACACTCCCTCCCCATCCCTTTGCCCTCCCCCCGCTTTATATTTTCCAGCTATAAATATATATAGCCTAGCACGGAAAAAACAAACCTTACTTACTTTTTGTGCTCTGTTGAAGACTGTGGATCAGTATTTGAGTTCACAGCATACTATCATGATTCGACTTCCATATAATGAACTGTGCTCTAACAAAGCCCATCGACACAGACCGAACAGCCTGAATCAATTTTTTTCACAAATAATTATCCCTTTAGATCTAAATCTAAACCTAATATAGCAATCCTATTTTTCTTATTTCTCTCAATGTAAATTGTAGTCAGGATGTTAACTGTGCTTTTCCTCAGTGCTCTGTTTTGAAAGTGCCATTTAAACCCTGATGGATTAACATAACATTACCCTGTACTGACATTCAATCTGAACAGGATGTCTCTTATTCTGACACAGCAATTCAACTATCCATTACAAAGCCCGTATCTTGAGCAAAGGAGCATTTACACTTCTATCCCATAGATGACCACAGCAAGACTGGGTGACACTTAAAGCTACATTTTTGCTGTTCGTGAGCTATCTCAGTGTGCAGACATAGCACCTGCAAACTGCTTCCTCTCTCCCTCAGCCTGTGCCAAGCATCCCATCTAGACACAAAGGGTTTGAGGGGGCAGCCACCGTGCCCTAAGCACCAGTTCCCCTCCTCCAGCTCTTCAGCAATGACTGGGCTGTGTTCTTGCAGCACGACCCAGCCCTTAAACAAAAGCCTCTGCAAACCAACTGTTCTCTCTTCATGTTGGTCTCAAGTACTGGAAAATGCTGTAATATTAGGTAGTAGGAAAAACCCCATCACTCAGGGAGTGCTTGTGTGGTGGGCAGAATAAGATAACAAAGACACTGTGATTTTTCAGCTTTATCCTTTGTGGCTGGAAGTGAATGTGGAAAGCTATGTACATTTCTCTTACCTAAATGTACAGTTTTCATATATTCATTCAACCTTGCTGATCTAATTGAAAGATAATCCACAGATCTCAAAGTGAAAAGTAGATTTACCAAGCAAAGTTATGGAAATTTTGTAAATATTGCCATATTCACTGGGAATATCGCCAGAGCCATTGTTTAGGGTCTGTTCTTGCTCTCTTGGGTTGACTGATGTTGTTGTAAATGGGATTCTGATCCCCAGTTTTAGCCTACCACCACTTCTTAAATTAAGTAGTTTCATGTATCTTCATGGAAGCTGCAGTCACTGCATCAGGGCTGTGGTGCAGACATAGGATGCAACTATGAGCCTTGACCGATCTGTCCCATGGATCCGTGTTTCCTAAGTAGTGTCTACAAGAAAATCTTGCAGAACTTGGAAGCAACTGCAATATTGCTTACCCTGAGTAGACATCAAAGCTTGTTTCCCAATCAAAAAAAAAGAAGCAAGTAAAATAGCTAGAAGTGTGTCCTCGGAGGTGCTTGCTGTAACTGTGTCTGCATCAAGAAAGAGATGATACTTGTTTTTATGAACTTTATTTATGGTGCATTCTTTCTCTTTTAGAAATTTGAAGTCTGTAGCAATATAAAACCATGGAGTAAAATAATTACCAATAACTGTAAGAATTTACCTTTGTAGATATGAATACATTATTGCTTGCCTACGTGACAGTTGCTTTGGATTATTGCATGTAAATATTTCGTATACAGTTTACTTAGAGATTTAGGAAACATTTTTCAACACCTGGTACCTATTAGCACTTATTAACTGTCTTTCTTTAAGTTAATTTGACCTCCTGAAGTCTTTGCATGATAGGAGGAACTATTGTGTATCTTGTTTTTATGTGAGAAGCTGAGAAGCAGTGATTGACTTGTCCACCTTAAAAAACAGATTTTAGATTTAGAAGAGAAACCAAATTTCCCATGTACTTCATCCACCACAGAAATTCTATGCTTCTTCAAAAGTGTATTGTGAAAATAGTAAACCCAGGAATTAAATCCAAAAACGTAGGATGCAGAGGCTTCTGTGTATGTGAGATCTCCAGGTTTATCTAGATACATACCTGGTTCTTCCTACTTCTAGAGCCCTTTAAAAATTGAAATTAATGTACTAATAGCACCACGGGCTGGCAGGAGATCGAAGTCTGCCAAGATGTGAACTGGAAAAATAAATACATAAATCCACTTGGCCTCTACCCAACAATTTGCAGCCATGAATCAGGGACCCTGATGTCCTTCGATTTCCTTTTTATATCTTTTATCGAAAACAATACAGTTAAGAGATTATGAGTTCTGTTTTTAAGCTACCCATAGCATATTTGCAGCATAAACAAGTTTCATAGTATTTCTGTGAAAAACCAATAATAACAGCAAGATTAGACTTTTGTGAAAGATTTTGATTGCTGACTTGGAGGCAGATACATCAACAAATCAAAACTAAATAAACCCCTTCAACCAGTTTTTCTACATTATTGATTTATTTTGTTTGTTTTGTAAAGTTAGATATTATCTGTATTTATAATCTTGAGCTATTTCTGTAGGGAATATGATTTGTATGCATTACAATTGGCAGAGTCATTCGGGTTAAATATTTGTTCTTTACTAATCAGTTTTCTTCCCATTCTTTGCCAGCAAAAATAATAGTCAAATCAACAGGAGTTTCATACAAGGCAGGAGCATAATGCTCTGGCTTCAGAAGCTCAAACCTATTTACACCACAGGTGATGAAAAAATTTGCATTGATTTCTGCACTGATTTACCAAGAACTTTTACAGCAACTTTTCTTCAAAATCTTGATGTTTTAAAGTTGGTTTCCTAAGTGATCTTGTTACATATGCATTGCCTGTGTATGCCTGCTGGTACATTAACTGAGTGCTGAAGTTGAGTACCTAAAATTAGGGAGAACTTTTCTCACATGTAGCCTTTCTTTAATTTTATGTGTGCGTGAGGATAGAAGAACTATTGCTTACTTACTTTATTGTGCCTTTATTCCAGGTCACTCTTGTCACGTGAGTCTCTGGCCTCTACAACGATAAGCTTGTCAGAAAGTCAGTCCACTCTGAGTGTTAAGCAAGAGTGGTCGCACGGGTACAGAACATTTTCTTCTGTTCCTCCTGACCAAGGTTTACAAAATGGCAGCGAGCTGGGGAACTTACTAAATTTTTCACCTGGAACATCTGTGTTAAGTAACTGTGTCTCTAACTTGTTGCCGTCCCACTTACATGGCATGGAAAATAAACATTCCCCTCACTCTAGTCCTCACCATTCCTCAGCCCGGTCTCAATCAGCCCGCTCCAAAAAGAGAGCACTCTCTCTATCTCCTCTCTCTGACGGCATTGGAATTGACTTCAATACAATCATCCGTACATCCCCAACCTCTCTGGTGGCCTACATCAACAGCTCCAGGACATCACCAACAAACGTCTCCCCACAGCCTGAGGTCTATGGACATTTTCTAGGAGTGAGAGGAAGCTGTATACCCCAAAATTGCTCTATTCCAGCTTCCCAGAAAGGCCTTCTCATGGCTAATGGCAACGTCACCTTCCCAGGGTGTGTGGAGAATGGGGCTGGTGAATATCAGCGGATGCAGCAGCTGGAGCAAGCCAGCTTGCAGATGGCCGCCACAAGTAACATGGTGATCCAGCAAGGCATGCTGCCTGCAGATAACCAGGCAGTGAGCCTCCTAAAAAATGAACGTCTGGATGACTTCTCAGGCCGTATGGTCAACATGCCTCCTCCATCCCTGCTGTCGCCACCTCCTCCACAAGGGCCACCCCCACCATACCATGCTCACCAGCACCGGCATCCACACAGCCTCCCCAGTCACATTCATCCTCTGCCTGTGCCTCCTGTCCCAAGGTCCCTGCTTGATGAAGATGGTGAGCTAGATGATTTCAATGGCAAGCACGGCTGTCGCTGGGTTGACTGCAGTGCGCTGTATGACCAGCAAGAGGAACTTGTGCGGCACATAGAGAAGATCCATATAGACCAGAGGAAAGGAGAGGACTTCACTTGCTTCTGGGCAGGGTGCCCAAGAAGGTACAAGCCATTTAATGCCCGTTATAAACTGCTGATTCACATGAGAGTCCACTCAGGAGAGAAGCCAAACAAATGCACAGTAAGTCTGAATTCTCTCTCTCTTACTGATACAAGTCTCTCTATTACTCATGAAAATACTGACAAGCTGTAATTCTGCCTTTGCTTTTCCTAGTTAATGATGTGCTTTTTAACTAGTCTGTTTGAATGAATGACTGCTCCATCTTTCCACATAGATAGAAAGGAAAGCTGTTCTTTAATTTGATAAGTACCAACAGATAGGATTATATGTAATTTTATTTTCTGAATTTATAAAATTTTACTGTAGGCTGAAAAAGTGACATGGTAGACCTTCATAAAGCAAAACTTAGGTAAGAACCTGCATGAAGGATACATGCAGCAAAAGTGCTGCAGAATAAGTGACACAGTTTATCCTGAAATATTCTGGCATTGTATTACTCCTTTTTGACTTGAGAAATTTTCAAAATCTTGCATAATATTACCATGAGAAACTGAGAAGAGTTGGATATTTTTTAAGGCAGTTGTTTGTTTCATTACTAACAGAAGCCAGACCCGCAGTCTAATTCCATGAATACAGTAGGAATAAAACACAACAATTTCTCTCTTCACAAATTCTAGCACTGAACATTAAACCCTCAAAGTCATGTTTTTCTTCCGGTTTTTCTTAGGGTCACTGCGAGTCAGACTCACACGTATGTAATCACATGGGATAACAATCTAATCAGTAAGCCCTAGAATCTCTTTATGTTTAGACTCCAGTGAACCATCTACAATCTCTGTAATTCAGATTCTTGACTAGCATTACATATAGTCTGTATTTTGGATGATGATTATCTTACCCTTACTAAGTGCTTATTTCATGTCAGCAGAAAGCAGCCTCACCAGTGCTGTTTCGAGTCCTCCACATAACCTAACAGAACAATGAATATGTAATTTCTAGGAATAGCTGCTGATTATTATTAACTTGAAAAAAAAACATATTTGTTTGTATGTTGTGAAATTCAAATTGATCCTAGGACTCTATTTCAATGTGTGCCTAGTTGAATAATTTTCTTACCATGATGTAGATGTTTACTTGTCCAGTAGATAAGAGGGAATTTTTTCCTTTCACTTTTTTTTACTTCTAAGGGCCACTATCCTTCAGGGAGAGCAGGTATCTTCCCAGATTTCTCTCCTGAATTTAAAGGACCAGGAAGGACACTGGAATACTCTTTATCCTTCCCTTTTGTCACACTAGAGCCTGAACTCCAGATACATTGTATCAGAGTTTACCATTAATTTCAGTTCCTCCGCAGGGATTTCTTGTTCAGTTTTGTGGTGAGAGAGAGAAGGAGAAAAAAAGAATTATTAGGAGTCAAGAAAGTAATTTTTCAAGGGAATAGCACATGAAAAAAAGAGATGGAGACAGGCATCAGGAGATGAATGAGGACGACAACAGTACAAAGAAAGAGGGCAGGAACAGTGAAAGACCACTGAAGAAGAGCAGTGCAAGTAGCCCGAGTTTTTCTAGTAGGAAAATTACGACAAGGGATCCCGTAAAACCGGGGAAAACACTGTGTTAGTAGCACTCTATACTCCCTGCCCTGCCTGTTTGGAAAGGATGTTTACAGTGACCTTCTCATGATTATGAGGCTTCTTTGAGTGTTGAAAGAATCATCATTCACTGATGATTAATATGTTAATGTTTAAGTCGGTAAAGTACTTCATATGGTAATGTTTTTGAGATTACTAAACCTAAACTAAAGCGTGTGCTAAGACATGCTGTGTCACAGAAAAATGAAAGGTGTCTATTTTAGCTTCTCGAAGAGTGATTGCTTTCAGAAACACTAAAAAGTGTGATTAATTTTACTGAACTTCAGTAAGTATTGCTGCATAGTGCCAAGACGTTTGCATATCAGAAGCAGCAGCCACATGTTCATCCTCCTTTCATGTTTAGAGGTGTAAGGAAATGTAGAAATATTCAGGGTGACATGATAACCCTCATAATGTGGGTGTAAATATGGAACATAGGCCCCCTTTCTTGGGACAAGCATGCAAAAGTGGCACTCTTTAGCAGGGTTGTGAAACAGCTTGCTGTTTTCTACCTTTACCGTTTCACAGATGGTGTGAATTGGGAAAAATGTATTTGGCTTTCTAATGCTGAGGGGGCATAGTCTGGATGTCTCTATACATTTAGTAGAATTATAGAATCATAGAATGGTAGGGTTTGGAAGGGACCTTAAAGATCATCTGGTTCCAACCCCCCTGCCATGAGCAGGGGCATCTTCTACCAGCCCAGGGTGCTCAGAGCTCCATCCAACCTGGGCTTGAACACTGCCAGGGAGGGGGCAGCCACAGCTGCTCTGGGCAACCTGCCCCAGTGTTTCACCACCCTCATGGTGAAGAATTTCTTCCTAGTGTGTAATCTAAATCTGCCCTCTTTCAGTTTACAGCCGTTCCCCCTTTTCTTATCACTACTCATCCTTGTGAAAAGTCCCTCTCCATCCTTCCTGTAGGCCCCCTCCAGGCACTTTAATACTGCTATAAGGTCACCCCGGAGCCTTGTCTTCTCCAGGCTGAACAGCCCCAACTGCCTCAGCCTGTCCTCACAGGAGAGCTACTCCAGCCCTCTGGTCGTCTTCATGGCCCTCCTCTGGACCCGCTTCAGTACTTCAGCCAGATTTCATACCTTTCTCACCAAACAGTGAAATTTACAATTGTATCAATACTATTTAAAGTTTTGAACTGAGATTCTAAGTGAGGTATTAGGGAGAACACTTTGGGCAAGGTGATCGTGAAGTATGATTTCTGTAATTAACAAAAAGATATGTGAAAGAAATTTGAAACTTTTCACCAAACCTGTATGAGTTTATGCCTTTAAGTGATAAATCAAAATAATCCATTCATAATCTTTATTTGTCCACCTGGGGTCCTTCTAGAATGTATCTTCTGATTCTGCGTGTTGGATGCCTCTTTTCTCTAAAATCAGTATAATGTAAAAGTCTACATCCACTGCAGTTTACATACTAATAAGAGGCAATCTAGTAGACCAAGCAGGGAAGGAAAAATGCCAAATACATATCTATTGTGTGGGCCAACCAGATTTACTACAGAGAATATAGTAGAAGTTATAGGTCTTTGGAAGGAACTACCTTCGTGTAACGTATCAAGACATCCTATAATCAGATGCAGCCAGTTACACTAGTCACCTTAGTGACATCACACACTAGTCATTGTGTGAGCATTGTATGTGTTGATGGTTCCTGACATTTCGCAAGGGACAATCTTCTCATTAAGCATATATTGCAGTGGGTCCTAGTCAGTATGTTTATCATGAAATACTTGTTTCTGCCCAGCTGAGTGCTGAAAGTATATTGTTCTATACTGCGTTGTATGTCCCAATGGATTGCTGTGATAGTTCAGCAAGCTTTGCAAAGTTTTAGTAATACAGGGTCAAGGTTACTTCTAGGTTGTATTACTGGAACGCTACTAGAGATAATGCGAAATCAGATGCACAACTAATTATAAGCTGAACTTCATAAAATTATTTTGTTCTTCTCTGTTAACGCTCTGTGATGATGAAATCATACATCTGAGAAGAGACTTGAAGAACAGCTAGGACTGCAGTACTTGATGTGCTTATAGTTAAAATCAGAGCGAAGTAGAATATTACTTTGACCTCAGCATTTCTTTTGCCACATCTGGACTAGTTCCTAGTTATCTATGCAACAAAAATTTGAAGTGATAAACTATAGCTACAGGCAATGAGCAGCCTTCTTCGGTTCTTGAAGATAGAAGTGTTGTAGGGTGAGTATTAATCAAATAGTAGCCCATAAAAACATGTGACCATCATGATAATCAGATCCAAACTTAAAGTCCAGCATTCTTAAGGTCAGAAACTCACAGCATACTTGTCCCTCTGTACAAAGGTAACTAGGGTGGAGTGAAAAATAATTGCATATTGGTCCTGATACATATGGTTTGTGTTGTTGTTTTCCTGTGAATCAGGCTCTCTTTTTACAGCTTTAACTGAATTTTCTGCCAAAGCTGCATGTTCAGATTAAATCTTGGCAATTTGATCCAATATACTTTCTCTGTGTACTGAAAAATTGTGGTGTATTTTTCATTCCTGACCATTCTTAGAAGATTGGTTCTTGTTCTAAAAAATGCTCTTTAATTTTAAAAAGCATGAATTACATGGAGTCCTGCATTTCCTTTTATATGGGAAGCCAAAGTAGGTTACTGTGGTTGGCCTTGCTTTATTACAGGGAAATTCGTGAAGTTGAAGAGTACCTGCATGCAAGAGGCCTCACCTGAAGTTGACTTGTTTGGAATAGGAGTTCATTAAATAATTGTTAAAATGTGTTGGGCTCCCTTACAGTTCATGAAAGTATCCTTCAGATTCTATTCCAACTTACTGCATCTGGAATGCATTATTCTTTTCAGTGACCTGGTTTAAAGACTACAAAAAATTATTCATGACATGGTAATACATATTTAGTGTCTCTTCCGAAACTTCTTTATATGAAGTAGGTATGGCATGTTCAAATGTGTTGTATTTATTTATTAGTTTATGCATTAGCTGGTACTTTGTAGAAAAAAGTTAAAGTTGAATGAAAATTTGATGTTGAAATGCAAGCAGTCAGTATGCCAGTGGTTGAGATAAAATCTGTAATGTTTGCCAGCAGTTACCACACAATGGTATCTGAAGTTCCTTCAGATTTCCTCTGGTTTAGAAAAAAAGAGAATTCCCAGTAGCTGTGGAAACTCCACAGTAGCAATTGGCAAGTGCTGACCTTTTGCTCTTTGGCTGTACCTGTGAGCTTATTTTCTACTCGGTGTTCCTTCTTTTGTAGTGAATATTTTCATACTTTTAAAGTTCAGATGGAATAAGAGCTACTTTATTAACCTTATTGTCATGCTATGCAAACATTAAGCTTAATGTATTTATTCTGGTGTAAACAGCAACAGCATGTTGTTAGAGATAAATTTCGGGCTCTCTCTTTGCAGTTTCGTTCAGGTATACCAGGAGTGCTTCTGCTTGTGAAACTGAATTCAGTCTTTTCGCTTTCTGTAAGTTCTGAGCTATGCTTCAGCACAATGTTGTTGGTATTGTAAAGTATGGGATAGTAATACATATACTGCACTTCTTATCACATCTGCTTGATGTGATTTAAACCAATAAAATTGCTAGTATTTCTGTAAGATTTGAAGAAACATCCATTTAACATCTGCTAAATATCTGAAATTATCCAACACATTAGTCTATCAAGCATGTAAAACAGAAGGTATGATTAAAAAAAGAGTATACAACTTAAAACAGTTGTATAATGCTTTTCTGAGACACAAGTAAACATCTTTGAGTGAGCGTGAGTATTTAGATAGACGTGTGTGCGATATGTGAAGAACATGTGCTTGGAAGATGGTACTCAAGATGAAATTTTGATTAAAACCAGAAATGCGTTCTGTAACAATGATTGGGATTTTTTTTTCATCTTCAGGCTTTAGCAGTATGCCTTCATATGATGTGTTATGTGTGGCTTGTGCTGCATATTTTATGTATAGCACATGCTACTGTTTCTTCATGATAAAGAAAGACCATATAAAATCCTATATTGCACTGAAGTCTTGATAAAATGGAAACCATAAATATTTTTGAAATTGTTTTTGCTTACGTGCTTGCAGAAAAATTTTTCACTATGCTAAAGTAGCAATTGAGCAGCTAGTCTTAAATAATGTTAAAAGAACAGTAATTCACAGAATCACAGAATCACAGAATGGTAGGGGTTGGAAGGGACCTCTGTGGGTCATCTAGTCCAACCGTCCTGCCGAAGCAGGGTCACCTACAGCAGGCTGCACAGGACCTTGTCCAGGCGGGTCTTGAATATCTC
>Ga0065711_1003169_pt1 | contig 32953 bp, 19 predicted proteins | sample Hoacrofraction12_FD_59098 | JGI IMG/M metagenome (GOLD analysis project Ga0065711, IMG submission 59098) | Hoatzin crop microbial communities from Cojedes, Venezuela - Epithelial fraction 12 v2 (version 2) | ecosystem: Host-associated > Birds > Digestive system > Esophagus > Crop | place...
AAAAAAAAAAAAAAAAAAAAAAAAAAAAAAAAAAAAAAAAAAAACAAACCAACCAAAGAAAGTAATACTTTTTTGAATTTGGGACACAGTTAAAAAAAGTTTCAAAGTTCTCAATCATATGTTCGAAAAGGGCTTTAGTTCTATGTGGAAAACTGATGTTTACTGTTTTTTATAGGTTTTCTTGAAGACTTAAAGAAATGTTGCTGTTGCCTGGTCTGGCTCCTGAATAGAATGAGCCATAAGATTTAGTTTAGCCAGCTCCATAGTGGAGCTGGAAACTATCATCTGAACTGTAACAAATGGTTGTGAGATGCAGGTTTAGACTTAAAGACTTCAAGTATGGAGAACCTGTTAGCTAGCACCTCTACCAAAAGCCAGAAGTTCATTAACTGTGTGACTTTATTTCTGTGGTTGTTTCTTAGCCAAATGCAGACTGAACAACTCTATACATTGGCATTTCAGCACATAAAAGGAACAGGGTAAGAATGATCACGACTAGCGTTGAATACATTCATGCTTAGGAGGATGATAAACACCTTGTGGTACCCAGAGTTGCTGTTCATTTAGGCAGCAACACAGTTTCCATGAACATTTATCAGAATTCTGGCAGTAATGGCAAGATCCTCCAGCTGGTGTAAGCCAGCATAGCTCTATGGGCTTCCTTGGTTTTGCAACCATTGAAAACCTGACTTTTTTTTCTGGAAGTTTCTTACATTCTGAAAGATGAAACCCTTACTACAATGGCAAAGATAAGACAAAGATTTTGGAGAAGCAAAGAACGTTAACATTTTTCTTCCTGTCATCACAAAACACCTGAATGAAAGGATGTTTCATAGCTTTAGCTGCAGTTCTTACAAGTTGTACTGCAGTACCGGAAGGCATACTACAACAAGCTATTAGCGCTCCTGTCCCTGCAGCTAGTGCATGCTTTTTGATGGCTCTTTTCTGAAGTCATCAGTGCATATTGTCTTTCCACTATTAAAAAGATACAGGCTTTCAAGAAGGGCGAATGGTCAGCCATCTCCCTTGGATTCGGATCCAATATTATGTACTTTCCAGATACCCTATCATACAGCATGAGAAAAAAAATGCATTTAGTAGATATACTGCTTTATATATGACTGCATTGCTTTGATATAGTCTACAAGACAGTAGATCTAATTAAAAGTTTCTGTCCTGTGAGACCCATTGGCACTGCAGGAAAATGAATAACACAATCTGAACACAGATGAGACTTCTCCATTCTGACAAAGCACTTCTGCTTGATGATGATGCAGATGATCTGGGCTATGACGCCAAGTGCTCCTTCTCTGCAAATCTGAAGCGTTAGACCCAAAAGCGACCAGCTTGCTAGCTACTTCTTTCCTCTGGGTGAGAGCTACTGTTATACGCCATCAGTCACAGAATGAGTGACAAAGGGTCATTTCAGACGATGTACTGCAGAGTACCAAAGCAATGCAGAAATGATGACCAAATAAAAGATTTAGGAATAGACAGTCTGAACATAGTCCGAATATCCAGGTTCAGTACACAGAACATTTAGCAAACCGTTGTTGGATGAGAACCTAAAGCAATCTTTAATCTAACAGCAGAAAAACTAAGGGAAAAAATATTTTGACTATTAGCAGGCATGAGCAGCATACTAACCAAGAAGTTAGTATTAGATCAAAAATGTCAAATGCCACAAACTTGTTTGGTTCCTGATGCCACCGACTTCAGCCTCAGCCAATAGCTACGGCAAGGACCTAAACCTCATTCCATAGTTTCTTCGAACAACTTGAAAGTATTGGAAGTCATAAATATTTTAGAGGATTACTTCTAAATTGAGCATCTGAAAAATAAACAGAGATCAGACTAACAATACTGCTACACAAGGAGGAGGAGTGTAAAGGGGAAGGTTTCCAACCAGGGCAGAAGGCTTTCAAACCACAGCTCTGAGTTTTGCAATGTCGTGTTAATTGTCACCATGAGGCTGGATTCCTCACCTTCAGGGTTTGCCTGCTGGCCACTTCAGGTCAAAGTAAATTTTTGGTCAAAAATCCTGAGTTTGCCTCCTCTTACTGCTGTGATTCAAATGGAAAGTAGACAAAAACGGCTAGATTTATTTAGCCTTTGTTCATTAAGATACTGGACAACAGTTGTTAATATTTTTGAAGATATGCCTTCTGTGAAATGTTGCCAAAACAAACATACTCCGCACACAAATGCAGGTAAATAGCTCCATATTTTATCTTGCTGATGATCAGATTAGGAAGGATGTTTAAATAGTAGGTGTACTTAGATCAAATTAAAATTACAGTGTCAATGACACACGCAAAACATATGTTAGATTTACAGGTTTTTTATTTGGTCCCTTATTTTTTGCTCTCCTCCAGCTAGATTGATACTGCTTCAGGCTATGTGGAGGTCAAGAGATCATAAATAAAATAGATGATCAACTGAATGACCTATTAATTAAACTGGAAAATATCAAGATTAGATGTCTTGGGATTTCATTCATTTTCGATAGTGCTGCTAAGTGATGATTACTTACACTAATTCTTGGAACTCAGGTGACATCAACTGAACAACTGCAAAGGTGTTACAACCCCTCCTGCATAACACACAAAGTCCCCTGAAGAGAACTAGAAAATGTCACTTATAAATTTATAGAAGCCATATTAGGCTCATTACAAAGACGTTGAGACTTTTCCTGATTACATATTGTGTTAAACAAAAGCTGATAGCTTTATATAATGTCCCTTCCATCTTCACCAAAGATGAAGAGCAAGAATCAACTTTAAAAAATAAAACAGCAGAAGGAAATTATTACGAATTTAGGAAACAGGTACCGAATGTCTGCACAAGTCACTAGAATTCCAGGCAGAGGTTTGGTGGCTTTACTTTGCTTTCTGCCTCCTGGGTGGGGAAGGAGATGCTGCCAGTGCAATTGCCCCCCAGGAGCTGCACAGCTCCGCGCAGCCTGCTGGCCACTGCCTTGTGGCTGAGAGGGAAAGATCAGACTGCTACAACCAAAACCTCGCTGTTTGCCTCCTGTTACTTCACCTGCTAATTGTCAGTTTTGGTTTTAAACTGAATTTCCAGTGCTGTCTGCAGTTTATGCATTGCTCCAGGTCAGGTGATGCTCTGTTGAAATAAAAAATGTATAATGGCTGTAGTTTACTGCAGATGAACTGCTAAACCCTGCCTAGTGTGTGGAAAAGCCTCCAGGCTGACGAGACAAAGAAAAAAAAAAAGAAACTGAAGTAACATAAGCCCAGTATACAGAAACCTGTGGGTGGAGGCACCTGGAGCATTCAGCTGCAAAACAGAGGGAAGGAGGATTGTAGAACCACAGCAAGACTGCTTGAAATGGAACAGTGTGAGGAACCCTGGAGAGAAAGGGAGAGAGGCAGGGGATAAAGAGCCGTCACCTGGATTTGGCAATATTAATTCGGGTGTATCAGAAAGCAGAAGTGTTCCAGTGGAGCACATCAGAGAATAGGCTCTGGTGAGACCTTAGAGCAGCCTTTGAGTACCTGAAGGAGGCCTACAAGAAAGAGAAGAGGGACATTTTACAAGGGCGTGTAGTGATAGGACAGGGGGTAATGGCTTTAAATCGAAAGAGGGTAGATTTAGATTTAGATTTAGATTTAGATTTAGATTTAGATTTAGATTTAGATTTAGATATAGGAAAGAAATTCTTCACCATGAGGGTGGTGAGGCACTGGAACAGGTTGCCCAGAGAAGTGGTGGATGCCCTCTCCCTGGAAGTGTTCGAGGCCAGGTTGGATGGGGCTTTGAGCAGCCTGGTCTAGTGGAAGGTGTCCCTGCCCATGGCAGGGGGGTTGGAACTAGATGATCTATGACCTGACCTTGATGTGTGATGTGGCACAATGAGCTCCCACAAGAAGCACACGCAAGGGATGGGCACCCACACCAAGCCTCAGCCTCATGCACAGGCTCTCCATCCACTGAGCCTGGAACTCAGCCTTTGGCCCTGACAGAGAGGTTGAGAATGAGGGAGCCAGCCCTGACGGGGAACAGGAGCCAATTCCCCTCTCTGGACAGTGAGTGGAAGGACCCAGCTCGGTGGCTGGCTCTCCATGCCACAAAGAGATAGTTTTCCAGGGTCAGGGAGAAGAGCAGATATCGCAGCTCCTTGGCCCTGAAGCATCCATCTTCATGTATCTCCCTCCTCAGAGTGCACAGGGGGGATCGTCCATGAAGACCTAAGTCCTCCATGTGCCCTACAGAGCTATGCTAGCTGAGTCGCGCTTGCAGAGGCAGCATGCCAGCCACAAACAGGAGACAAGATACAATATCCTGCTGACCAAAAAAAAGGCCAGAAGAAAGAAAAATAGATGCAGTGAACTCTACTTTTGGCTATGCTCATACTCAGAGCTAGCTTCTGGGTCCTCTTGGTGGCTCAGAGGTGAGAGCGCCCGGCACTGCTGTCCCTGGAGGGGAACACCACAGTGGATGGGCCATTCTGGTAGTGGCATCAAAAAGGAGGGGAACAAAAACCACAGGAAAATATGCTGACAAGCAGGGGTGAGGAACCCAAGAAGAGGAAAGTAGCTTGAGTCTGCAAATAGAATTTTCTGTGGGGAGAGCTCGGAAGTGTAAAAAATTAAGAGAAGTATAGTTGGGTGCTTTTTTTTCACTTTTAAAGGACTCCGATGGGGATTTTAGATAATGTGTAAGAGTTTGGCATCTCAGTAAAGCCATAAACTTCACAGTAGCTCTCCAATGCCCCTATTTCGCTTATCACTTTTATTCTGCAGTGTTTTTTCATGCCAGTGATCCTCTGAGGGCAAAACACTTGAAAGCTTCACTCATCCCTGCATTTCCAATTAAGCTTCAAAGGATTGGCTCTGTGCACAATTTAAGACCACTTTCTGCAGTAAAGCACTGTTTTCAGCTCAGGTGAAGGGAATGAACATTCATGAAAAAAAGTAGCCCTTACTGTGGGCTTAGAAACAGCAAGTTAATTTTCCTTCACATGGATTTTTTTTCCCCAAATATTCTAGGGATGTTGATGTTTTCACTAAGCTTCTCATTTGGAGTGACTCATAGCTGTGGCTTCCTATAACAGAAGGGATTCCTATTTGGACTCCCTACAAGGCACCTCCTTTCTATTTACATATAAATCAGATACAGGAAGAGATTAGCAGCTTCATTCCAGTAACTCCAGCAACCCAGGTCCTCCAACTTTCACATTTAGCAGGTTTGCAAAGAACTACACTATGAGCTGCACAAAAGGCTTGGGAGGGGAAAAGCAGTTTGTTTTCCTTTTCCAGAAAAAGAAGCAGAAAGAACTGTTGCTTGAGCAAGGGATTATGACTGGAAAACGCAGTGGAAATCCCAGAAATAAAAGAAAGCCTGTACTGACTTGAAATGCAGCTATGCTAGAGGTATTGGGTGTTTCTGATTTTTCTGCTTCAGATACAAAGGAAAATAATGAAGTCCATCTCCCAGGCTTAGATGGGAATCAGCAGCCCTATTAAAGGACTGTTTTAAACCTAATAAAAGCCACTGAACTTCACATACCAGGGTCGTGCTGTTAACAATCTGGACTAGAAGGTAAACAGAGCATTAATTCAGCACAGAGTTTATTGGAATGCTGTGAGAACAAGGAAATAACCTATTGGGACCAAAAGAGGAAAATGGATGGGAAATCAGACTGAATTTGGAGAAACTTGAACGAATACATACAGACCAAAATAACAGAGATGTTTGAAAGCAACCACGATGAGTTCCCCAGCCTGGCTGGAATGGATTTGCCTCAAGGACATAAAAATGGGTTAATTCTTTACGACTCGGAGCCTGGCAGGGGGAACTAGCCCCTCCAAAAGAAGGGCAACCAGGAGCCAGTGGGAGCTCTGGGTGTGCAAAATCATGTGGAATAATGTAATTCTGCCAAGAGCAGAAGGGGCCATGTGGCTATTCAGCCGGACCCTGATCGCGGGGCCAGAAGCGTGTGCCATGCAGCGAGAAGCAGGTGAAGAGTCCTCCTGAGCACTCTGCTCCTCTCTGCTGTTAATCTTACCCTCCGACCAAGCTCGTACTACGTTAGTAACCCTGACAAAAGTGAGCTTCCGCACCAGATAGAAGTGCGCATCAGTGCTTCACCCATGTGGATATACGATCTCGCTACATAAATTGTACATGCTGCATACACACACGCACACACAGAGTATTATATAAATACCTAATTACATATATACACTGAATATTATATAACTGTATCTTGACCATTTTTTTCTCCCTATTCCAATCCCTTGGGGATTGATCATACTCTCACTTCCACCGATGCTCATCTGGAGCCAGCAGTTAAACCAGTGCAAAACTGGTGTAAATTTATATTAGACTGAAGCTATTATAAACTGTTTCCACTGAAATGCATGTTTATATCTGACAGCCTGCAAGTTTTGCTCAGGAAACTAGTGAAAAGAAAAAAAGCTCTTCCAAAACTATTTCATTTGAAAAGCCTCCAAGTTACACCCTCCAGCACTGTAAACAAGATTCACTTATGAAAGTGGATTTAAATGACTTTCCCTGAGATCAACATTTAATGCAGGTGAATTTGCCATTCCATCTTTCCTTTACAGATTTTATTGCCAGCATAAACATTTATAAGGCAGATATTAAGATCGTTTGGTCTCTTTAGGAGCCGAGCCTGAAAGAATGTTGCTTTCAATCTGCAAACCTTTTTACAGGCTCTTAGTCACAAAGACATTTGCCAGAGTTTTCCAAATATCCTGATGTAGCCAAAACTTGACAGAGACGGTGTCTATATTATTGTGATTTTTCTTAGACCGTTGTCTTAGAGGGCAAGAAGACTTTTTTGTCTCTTTATCTTTTTAAGATAAAGGGACAAAAAAGTCAAGCTTGTGCTTATAGTTGTCATTCCAGTATCCGGGAGCTTTTTAGACTTCTTGCACGGCTCCCAAATGCCACCTCTGTGCACTTCCCTTCTTTGAAACCAGGGTAATACTACTCCCCTACTTACCAGTTAAGGTGCTCTCAAAATGTGCATTTCATCCCAGTGGCCCGTCCCATGCAGCAGTAAGACTCCACTTGCAGGGACTTCAGGAGCTGAGCACAGACTGCAGAAATGATGGAGATGCTCCACAGAAAAAAAAATACAGAAACACTGGGGGAAAAAGAGCAAGGGACTCACATAACAAAAGAGCAAAAAGCTGCTGAGCTGCTGCCACGAAAAAGAGGGTTGCCAATTTAAAAAAATCTCACTTCATTTTTAGCAAAATATTCTTTCTTGAAACAATTAAGTTGAGCAGCATCTGTATGAAATGCATAGTCCTTCAATCTCAAATCTTTACAGTACAACTTCTCTTTATTTTGCTAAAGGAAAGCCACCTGTCAAATCACTCTATCTGGATGATGTTATTATCTAATAATACAGTAATTCTCCAGCATTTGGTTATTTCTGGTTTTGGCATTTAAAATTCATATTTTTTAAAAAGTGAAATAGACTTTTTGGCATTGTTTGGTATGGTCATGAGTGTTCACACCAACAATGGTCCAGCATAGATGACAGAAAATCCAACAGCAGCAGTTTAAATGTATTTATACACAAATCATTGTTTGCAGGAGGCAAATATCAAAAGCAGAGAGAAATGAAGGTTTAGTCATTATTTACTTCTCTGTTCTAACTGTTGTTCCATTCAGGGCATTTTAGATAAAAACAAATTTATTAGATTATTAACAATTAGATTTTTAATGACTAAATTATTGATAACTAATGAAAATCAATTGAAAAAATAGAAGACTAAATAAACTAAAGACAAAAATACATTGAGTTGCCAAAGCATGGCAGTACCCTACTGTTAAAAACCCAGATATGACATTTGATTAGTTTTCTGTCACAAATCAAGACAATACAAAACTCCATAAGCCATGAAGAAGGAATTTTTTTAATTACAATAGCAAATAGCATTTCACTAGTAAATAATAGAAAACCAACCACGTCTTTTTATGCAAACCATACACAGCCTATCTGCATATTTTTTGTTTACATAAGATGAAAAGGAAATGGTAACAAATATGCAAGCTAATACCCTTCCTGTAGCTGAATTATGCCTATTCAGGAACTATGTAATCGGATACAATGTAATATTGTCATTCATCATCTAAGACATTCAATACAACTTTGCCCTCATCACAAGGTCATTTCTTCCAATGGTCATTTAAGAAAAACATAACTTTGTACTCCAAAAATATTTATGCTGGCTTCAGCAGAAAGTGTCTGATTGAAACAGTCCAAAGAGGTCACGGTGTCTTGAGGATGCTCAAGTTCCTGACATTTCTCACTGCTGTCCACGTGAATGTAAGGGCTTCACAGAGAATCTTCAGACAGTTATATTTACAATTTCTTCTTCCTCTTCATCAAGGTCAAAGAGATTTGAAGGTGCTCAGGAACTCACAAAAGCAGGATTCTTCTTTATAATCTTCTCCATGCCAGAACAAGTGGCAGCTGGTCTTTCATCCTGTAAATAGAAAGATCTCCCCATGCTCTCATTAATAAAGGCTGGGAACTACCATTTTTTCTGGCCCTGTGCCTTTCTGTGTCAGAAAGAGCCCTAGGCTCAGCACCTACCACTTCAGCCCCTGGAGACATACACTCAAAAGATGACAGATAATAAAGACTGACATTGCAAAATGACAACAAATTCTCAGACTTAAGTTTTTATTATTTATTAAACATAATTTTAAAGTCACAGATTCACCCCCCCCCATCCAGCTTGAGGTTCCATCCAGGTTTTAGGAAGCACTCTGTTCTTTCAAGATTAACAGTTGACTGTGTGTGATGCACAGGGTATACGAAATAGAAGAAATAGGACCAGATTCTCCCCTCCCTTTGGCTATGTGGAGGCAGAGGGAAATAAAGACTGTAGCTGTGGACACAAGCCCTAAAAGTTACAGCTTGCAGTCCCCAGAGGAGAAAAGTAGGATGCAATCCTCATTTGGGTGGGACAGCACATTTTGAAAGTGATTGCATCAGGAACAGGGGAGCACTTGTGTGCAGAAAAAACCATCTTACCCTCCTCAAGAACAAAAGGAGGAAATACCATCACTCCTTCCTTCGGATGTATTCTGTCAGCATCAGATGGAGTTTTGTACAAGTGCATGAACATACCCACATGCACACATGTATAAACACATACAGACATTTAAGATTAAAGTTGCTCCATGCTCTGGACTAATCACAATATCATAACACCTCCTGTCCTGCTCCACTCTGATGAGGAAGATGGAACAAAAAGGAAGAAGGACAAGCATGAAGGAAAGAACAGTGATCGCAGCAACAGACAGCTTTTTGCTGCTTTATTCCCTCTTCTTTTCTTCAGCAGGAGTTTCTGTTGCCTCTCTAACTTATAAAAAGTGTGAACCCTTCAGCCTCCTCTGTTTTGGAAGAACCTTACAAGTGTTTTCTTTCTTGCTTGTCTTAGCACTGCCCTTTAATGGCAGTCCAGAGGCTTATTACATTTCTTATCTCTGAAAAATGTTTAATGTCTTTTGACATTCTTGCCAACAAAAACATTAACTCATTAGTCATCCCATGTTTTCTTATCATGGCTGTTATTCATAACCATTGCTAATTTGCTAAACGGGCCAAAATGGCCATATTCCTTCCACAGACAGTGGTGATGTATTCAGAAGAGCAGGCCCATTGTAGACTTCATTTGTGACACCAAGTCGTCCATATCAATCTAAAATCACAGATTGTGGCATTGCCCAGAAAAAGACATTGCTCATTTAGAGGTAACTCTTAGACTCTGATGTCCACTTCCCAAGCTGTTTACATATTCACTCTTCATCAAAGAACAGAAGCCAAGATCCCCTACTCATAACACAGCACAAGCCACACGGGAGCTCTCTTGTCTACCTCTTCTTTGGGTTCATGATTTCTTCATCTGGACTATCAGCAGTCTATCTGCAATAGGAAGGATGCAGTGTGACCCTATCCCAGCCAAGCTTAGAGACTGGGAAATGGGAGGGGGCTGGGATTTCCTCAGGATGTGGAGGAAACTGAATCAGATCTTCCACTTCCCAGGCAAGTGTTTTCCCCCCAGGTCAACAGAACAACATGGCCTCTGTCTTTCCCTCTTCCCTAGCTAGTTTATTGCTATCCCTTGCCGAACCAGGAGTGCTCAGAGCACTTCTAGCAAATCAAGCCCTTCCAGAGAGAAGCACTGAACTGATTCATTTAGCCAAAATCTGTGGCCCCATCATGTGTGGCAATGCCATGAAAGGTACCCAAGTAAGCTTTTGGATCCAAGACAAGTGTCTGAGTACCTACATGCCCAGGCAGGCTTTACGTTAATTGGTCAGGGAAGTCTAGTTCCTTAAACTCGGCATATAAAGAAACATAGGTGCCTGAATCATAAATCTGGCTGTTAATCTGTCTAACTTTGTCTATATGCCATGCAAAAACATGAGCCTGAGCACATACTGAAGTCCAGACTCAGACATGGCTTTAAGGCAACCTTTGGAGAATGCTAGAGAAGATGGGAAACCATGAGCAAAGTACATCTGCAATGTGAACATTAACACGTCCTCTTGCTTTCACTGATCACATCCAGGGCAAGTGCCCCTGCCATGCTCCAGTCTTGCTGTGAGGGTCAGCCAAGAGGCTGTGCCTCCACCGTTAATACTAGTAGCTGGTTCCCCTTTCACAGAAAGCTAAAAGCAGCCATAAAGTCAACTCTCTTGCAATCATTCTCTAGAATCTATGTCATTTGGCACTTGCCCCATAGTAAATGCTAATACAGCTTTCTGCACTTATATGCCTTCTTAATTTCTACTGGCACATTATAATAGTTTTTCTAACAAAACAACATTTGTATCAATAAGTCACACAGCTACATCACTTTCTAGATAGGATAATACAATTGCAGTGACGTCGAATTTGAATGAAAGTAAAGAACAAGGAGTTTTATTAATTGACACACATTTCATTCTTACCTCTTTGCAGGATTTTACTTCAGATTAAAAGCTGAGGTTGAGTGGAAGTTCACAATGTCCTCGCTCTTCTTAACCTGGCTCTTCTTAACATTCTGGATTAGTATATATTTTGGGGTGGGACCTGCACTTTCCTTTCTGTAAAATAAGAATAAATCTCCTAAATCTAAATATCAAATATCCATTTTTTTTTTCTCCTCTGAATTTGATGAAGCAATGGAAAATACAAAATTTTCTTTAATGGCAAAGATTTTTTGTTGTTGTTGTTCTAGCTCAATAGACCTGCTGAAGTGGTAGTGAAGAAGACAAAGTGAACGGGACAACAAGCAGGATGAATATTTGGAAGCCAGTCTGGCTTCCAGTAGAGGTTTCCACTGAATATAAATCTTCTTATATATTTTTCTGTATTATTAGATCACATTTTCTGATGGAAAATCGATCTTCTAGCAAATTTCAGTCCATTCTCAATCAGAACAAAATGGACCATGAGTAACTTCTTTGTCCTTTAAACAAGACCTGGAAATCTAATTGATAATAAATACACAATTCTGTTAAAAATCAAGTAATTTCTTCTTTGATTGTATAGCAGAAATCCTGCTGGGGATCCTTGTCATTTTTTAACGACACTGGGCTTGTAGATCATTACATTTCATAAGAAGATGATGATTTAGTGTGGAAAACTTTGACTCATGGTGTTTTATCCTCTTCTGCGGGATAATTAAATGTCTTATTGTTTTAGACATGGAGACTTTTCCAAGATAATGTGCTAAAAGCAAAGGACCATTAGAAATCTAGTGAATAGGTGTGAACTATCTGCTGTCCACTGGATTTTTAATATCTAAAACAGAGTGAACAGTTTACAAAGAGTGATAAAAATCTTTGTATCCTAAGGGCATTTTTATCTTTGCGTTTAGAAAACATTCCTCTCTTCACAGCTGCTACCCAGCTGAAAAACAGTGCATGAGCACAGCCAACAACTTGGAGTGGAAAGGAGCTATTTATTTCCTTGCTATGGTCCAAGGTGTTTTCAGGATTGCTGAATATAGTTTCCTGTTTTTAGACAGTTCTTAAAAGTGGATGTTTGGGGAGGCAAATTATTCTGGAACTGCACTAACTTCAGAGTAACGTGATTGATTTCCCTAAATTCATTCTGGTTTCTGTCACTGTGGCTCCATTTCTTTTGTATTTTATGAAACAACACAACATTGAAGTATGGACGTATCCACACCTTTGATATCCAATACTGGGAACAGCTTCAGTTTTCTAAAGTCATTGGAGTGATCAGTGCAACTGTGGATGACATCTGAGATATAACCAGGTGTCCAAACGCGTGTCTCTATCTCTTGCATTGCTCTATTTCATGACGAGAAAGCAGTATTTATTGCCAGATGTGCATGCCTCTTTTGCCTTATCGCAGCATAACTTTTAGTAGGCTATTACCAAGCTCTCAGAATCCAAGAAGTTTATGACAGATTCTTTACTGATAGCCCATTAATTTATTGACAGTTTGTTAGGCACTTCTACAGACTCCTTTCTCAAAATATATCTCGGCAAATTTTAGCAGTTCGGGCACCTTGGAGAGCAGAAGTCCCTTTGAGCTGATTCAGAGACAAATTTGAATGTGTTGCCAGATTGCAGTGTTTTAAGTAATATTTTTTCTAGAGGTAAGTACACAATACAAAATAATCCTAAATTATTAAGTGATATTGATACTCATAATTGATATTCTGTTCTCTTCAAATGTAACATAAAGTTACTGCATCCCTTTCCATTTCGTTTGCACAATCATTTTATTACCCTGTAACATGGAAGTGCCCTGGTATGAGGTTTCTGCTGGTGGAGAAATATAAAATTTGATTTCATACTAAAGCAGCCCACATACTTACAGGACTACAAAGAGACATTAGATTGTTTTCAGGTTCTATGCAATTCAGGGCTCCATGTAGCTCCAGCTGGGCACTGATGATCCTCGTCTTGACATTTTTCAACTCAGCTGCTATACTGGTGGTATCACATATGTGCTGTCAGGCTTGGCTGGTTACAGAGGCAGAATGGCATCCTTGCAGACTTGGTGCTGTAACAGGGCTGTAGCCCATCTTTCTCTGTGCAGCTCGTACCTGAGTTGGCTTTTGAATTCTTACGGCATCAATACTTCCCAAAATTCACTTATCTTCAGCCACAGCATGCCTAATCATTAATAATGACACTCATAGCAAAACAATCTAAGTATAGTTCAGCAGACTAAATTAAACTAATGATATTTAATAAAGATCAGGTTTAAATCTCACTAGATCCAGGGGAATCCCTGTCTTGTAAGCTTTACTGGTGAAACAGTTTGATTCCTGTGTTTGAGACACTTACTCATGTCTTTATCTAGAAAATCATTCACAGAAATGTATTTATTCAGTAGGTCAACATTTATCTTGGAATGTAAATATTTTAAGACCAAACAGAGACTGCTAATAGGATGTAGTATTTTTAAAAATATGATCCAATGAAAGATGTTCTTGAAAGATGTTGGCTTCCCTCTTTTACTCTTCAGGATGTGTGAATTCATGCATAATTCAAGTTTTACCTTTCCTGGAGAATTTCCTAGCATTTATGGAATCAGTGAAATTATCAGATTATAAAGAACTACAGAGCAAAACCTCATTAAATTGCAGTGTTTTTAACTATTTTTAATACTGTGTTGCTTCCTTCTGTTAATACTCAACATCCTGTGGACATCTAAGGACAGTGCTTTCCCTTCTACAGATTCACTTGTCCCACTTTCTCAGATAACTTGTAGGAGCCAACCATCCACAACCCTGAGGAAGTCATTCCATTGGCAGGATCAGAGTCAGAGTGCAGAACAGAACTCTAAATAGGATGACCAGAAGATGATGTTCAGCATTTCTTATGGTCACTATTTTTCTTAAGAAAAATATATAAATCTTACGTGCATAAAAACAGAACTATATATTGGTGGGGAAAGAGTTTACTGTAGTAATTTCTATATTTGAGAGAAGTGCACAGTGTTGAAGAGCTGAGACTACAGAACAAAAAAAAATGGAAAAATTCACCATTAAAATGAATTAATGAGGAAATTACTGATTGAACAGCTACTCTGCTTTAGCTGCAATCAGACTGGAAAAAATTTTAGTGATCTATATGAATTTTAATTATGTTCTTTTTCCTTTCAAACACAAATTTGCTAATCGCATGAACCGATGGAGAAATCTGAACAAATGATGCCACACAACAGTTTGCAGTACCTGTAGTGGAAAACATATTTCTGCATATGTACTACAAATCATCATTAATACACAACATTGACTCCATTGTTTTAGTAATACTGTTTTATTATTATTAGCAGTGCTTCATATTCTGTAATTATATTCTCAAGATATCATCCTAATGATTTCTCATCCCACTTGTAGCAAAAACGCATCTCTGTTGCTGGATTGACTCTTATGATGTAGAAAACAATATGTTACTGAGGAAAAAGAAAAAAAAAAGAATGGTGTCATGAATCATGCTAATACCATAACATATTAGTATAAGGGAATGACTGTTTCATTTTTCTGCTTATTTTACCAATCTTTAGTTAAAAAAAAAAAGTCTACACACCACATCTTCTGAGGAAATGATAGAACTTCCTGTTCTCTCACATCTGGAACTTTAGCAAGCTCAACCTCCAAAAAAATAGAGGCTAAATAATTTACCACGCTATTTATTTCAAAGGCCTCCTTCCAGAATTAAAGGAAATCTATTTGCATGTTTCTAAAGGCATTGTTCCTTCAGTCTGTGATGTTCATCAGCCAGGTTGGCTGCTTTTGTTTTTGTAATCTAAATAAATATAGTTCAATGGTTTGGAACTCCATGGTTATCCCAGTGGATTCCTCTATGTCTATTGTGTAAGGCAGAACTAGGGGAAGCAAAGGATGACTAATTTTATGAACATGAGATGATGGAAGCAAGTGGAAATTTCTGCATTCTGCTACGATCTGCCACTTTTCAAGACTCTTGTAAAGCCTAATGATCCAACAGCTTCTGAATCTCTCACAGTTAAGTTTGTACTTTCCATTTGCACTAATTATTTGTACAATTTTCTTTGACTCATTAATTCATCAGCTATTGCTAGAAATGTTGTAAAACATCTCTCAATTACTCGTGGTAGGTATGTGCACACAGGCACCAACCAAACAATAACTACTGGGTGTAAATGGACACCTAGCTTGCAATAATATGTTCGCAAAATTATGGCCTAAGTGAGAAACAAGTGCTGAGGTAAAGGAGAAACAACCACTACGAAACAGGGGTTGAAGAGCGAAAGCCCAAGGAAATGCAACATAATATGCTGACAGAAGGAGTTAAAATGCTAATGGATTTCCATTTTTTCTGATATTCTCTAATTTTTTCAAATGTTTTTAAAATTGGAAAAGCTCTGCAAAGCAACTGCAGCTTAACTACAGTAAGCTGTACCAAATTCTGTGTAGTCCTTCCTTGTCAACAGATTTCACAGTAAAGCAAATATCTGTGAAGATTTGTACCTTGAGCAGATCTCTACAGGAATGAGATTTTCTGGTTTATGGAAAATTATATAAAATATGTTTAAAACTGTAAATACTGAATTTTAAAATTTCCTGTTACTTCCTATGAATCAGGACATTTCTGTATTTCCTACCAAAACATCATTAAAATTGATTTATACTTGCTGAATATTTCCATCCTAGTAAAATACAGAAAAAAGATAAGCTGGTTGATGCAACCCGGATTGCAGCCCCAAACCACCACCCATTATTCTGTTGAAATCAAGGTGATTCTGGGCAGGATCACACAGTGCACAATGCAGGACTGAGCCCAAGACTGTACAGACAAAACCGTAGAAGACAATGCATAACTGAAACCAGCTATAAAACAGCTGGATTTTATTCTAAGCCTGTCCCTTACACTGTCTACAGGCAAGGGAGAGAAACTGGTTCCTAAGGGCATTTTAGCCTACTTATAAAACAAGCATCTAAAATAACTAGCCAAATCACCTTCTGAAGAGCCTTTCCTTCTGCTAACCACAGAAGACTAGCTTAGGCTAAATGTCAAAATCATAGAATTTCTGGCTTTTAAGACAGTTAAATTTTGAAGTGAGAAATATTTAATTATTATATGTTTTATTGTGGAATTGAGATGGCCACAATTTCACTCAATCTTTTTGTAAACAATGGCTGTTGATGTTTAAATATGTAGTTGCTGCCACTGAGAGGACCTCAGAATTTCATAATACTGCTGAAGACCAAATCCTTCCAGGGATCTCCAGAAGATATCTAGAGTTCATTGCCATCCCCACAATACCTCCCATGTCCAGAAGACAGTGTTCATAGATATCTTGGGGAACTTCTTCTTACAATGTTGCCTAATGCAACATTTGGAGTTCATGAGAATTTTTATTCCAAATTAAAAATAGGAAATGTGGTAGCATTTGGCCCCTTTGAACATCACAAACAGCTCAGCTAAAATTTGGTCAAAAGTCATCGTCACGGAGTATACATTGGTTTTCAGCTTATAGAGGAAAGGTTTGGAAGACAAAGGCCAAAGTTTGCATTGTCCTTAAAGGTGTGTAGATGGCCAGTGCGAAGGGGCTGAGCAGAAGGGAGGGACATTTCCATTTCCTTGAGTAAGTCCGTGATTTAGCCACTGAACTTCAGACACTGCGAAACTATGAGACTTAAGAGCATAAAAGTGGCTGCAGGAATGGTTAAGATGGGAAGTGATTAAGGCATGAACAATGTGAGGCTGGAAAGTACTGCAAGAGTCCATTGGGAAATAATTATTACAGTGGCAACACTGAACTGCCAAATGTATTTTCTACTGACTCAAGTGGGATCCAGGATTTTTTGTTGCAAAGCATGGTATTGTTAAAAATTAAATATTTGTCTCAATCAGTGAATAAAATCTAAATAAAGTGGTGTTGCCTCCACCTTGTTCTAGATGACCCACAGAGGTCCCTTCCAAACCCTAACATTCTATGATTCTATGATTCTTGATGGACACATTTGTGCTGTAGGTGGTCATGGACAGCAGTTCATGAGTGCTGTATTAGTCAGAAGCCCATATTCCGCAAAGTGATTTTCCTCAAGCATGGTGAATTGTCGCCCAAATGGTGAACACAAAACAAGATAGTGCACCTTACCAACATGTTTCAAGAAGAAATGTACTGAAAATTCACTGGAAAATCAACACAATATTTTTATAAAGAGGGAATCACTCAAGGGGACCTTTCTCAAGACTGAAGCTTGTGCAATCTAAAACTTGGAAAGAGGTTTTGACTAGTCTGAGCAATCTGTTGAGCTTTCAGAGACATGGTCTTGGTAAATTCATGTGTATCAAAGGTACTGGAGCTGATTTACTATGAAGCAAGGCAATGTCTGCTCAAGGAATGTCCCAATTTCATGAAGAATGTAAATTTCCTATTTTTACAGGACCCTGAGAAAGTTACACAGCCATCTCGTATTGAACAACCCTAAAACTCTTTCCTATCAAACTATTAAAAACATTCCATAGATATAAATTCGCACTATGGATGCTAAAATATTGCCAGCATCCAGTCAGTGAAAAAGTTCTAGGCAAAAAGTTGTTACACATGTGCTTATAGGGAATGTTGGGGCTAGAGGGCTCTCTATGTCATAGCTCTCCAGCAGCTCCATAACTTGTTTCATGGAGATAGGCACACACTCTACAAAAAAAGGCATTTGGAGGAAACTTTCTGTTTTCCCCTGTAAATGGAATTTACCTTTCATTTTCTCACTAGAAGAGAATTTTTAAACCACCATTCACACTCTGGAATTCACGAGTTCAGTATTTTACTTTAATGTTGTAATCTCTGTAAAAATATTCTCAGATGTGGCTACATTCATTCTTAGAGAATTTACCACCACTTGAAAATATTTTCCCATTATTTAGTTGTCTCTAAATAAAAACTTTGCCTGCTTAAAAGCAGGTTCTTTAGAATAAATAGAACCACTTAAGCATGGCCATGTCTCTTACGGTAAATCCAGATAGTTCCACCACAGGACACTTCAGGACACCATGTACTTTTTATTCTGCCTTCTCACATCACCTTATTGCATCAAAATAATAGATGGGGAGCAGTCCCTGTGTTCACTTCCATGCAAGAACTGCAATTGAAGTCAGCCCTGCCGTCGCAGTCCATGCAGGATGGAAACATTTTCACCCTCTGCACCAGCATCGCCTCCCACATCAAGTCCTGTCGCATCCAGCTCCTGAGGGTTGTCTTACTCGTGGGAGCTGGAGGGGCTTCTGAGCTGCAGGACCCACACACCCAGTCCACGCTTGGGAGGGTGCTGGGACTGCCCTGGCTCCCTCCCCATCACGGGGTGGGTCCCACGGGAAGGCAGACTCGCGAAGCCAGCTGGACGGGAACTGCAGCACATTCCTGACAGATACAAGACACATAAACAGGCAGCGTACGCCTTATTCTATTCTCAGTTACCCAGACATTAAACAACCTCCAGACTTCTATTGTGTAGGGATTGTATCTTGATGGGTAGAAGAACAAAGATATGTGTCAAAGCATACAGGAATATTTCTCCCCACATGTTCACATTTTTCTGAATGTTAATTAAACGAGCTCAGGTGGCTTACCCTGATTGTTTACACTTGAACTTTTCATCAGCTTAATATTCCATAAACCTGACTACATATGCTATTCATTCACAGATTTTTAAAAATGGCTGCATTTTGTTTCAAGATGCAGATGATAGTATAATACAGTCCTAACAGATCTCTCAGCATGAATAAACAGGAATCTGTGTTTATGCATGATACAGAGAACTGTGTAGGGAGTTCTCCTCATTAAAATGGTAAACGAAGCTCAACTTAATTACAGCTTGAAAGCCAAGGGGAAGCATGTTTCTATCTTTTCCTGCAGGACACAAGGTAATTAAAAAAGACAGTGGCATGCTAGTGATAATGTAAACAGAAATACAAAATCAAACTAGGCAATAGTATTTGGCATGCCTCTTACCCATTGAGATCCATTTTCATTTCCAGTGATGATTTTCTGGCTTGGCTACTTATAAAAAAAAACAAGTTATTTTTTTATAAGCTGTCCTAAAGCAAACTCCATGTATCTCCACTGGAAAATGAAATGAAGTGTCTATAATGTACTTTTTTACTCTGAGACAGTTTATCCAGGTTCTAGATTAGCATTCTGCAATGAAACAGAGAGAAAGCACTCGTAAGGACAACTACATTTTCTTTCTTCTCACAAGCAATCAGGAGCAATAAGCTTTTGCTGTCTCCTTGCCTGATGTAAAAAGGCTGTAAACCTAGATATTAAGAAATTGGGCCAAGAAGAAATCCGGGCACCAGCATGTAAAAGCCATAGTACTAAAGACTCTACTGACACTGTGAAAAGCAGCATTTTGGACACATATTTGGTTTGCTTCATTTTTTTTTTTCTAAAGGTGTATCCAAAAGGAGCTGAGCACAGTTTGTCTCCCTTGTTGTTTAACAGCAAGACAAATTCACAGCCGAAACACATCCCCCTGCTAAATTTTTAAGCTAGAGGTACAGTAAGCTGTCCCTATGAGTGGCAAGAATGCATTATATTATTAGGCTACTTTTGGCATCTAGCTTCTCCTATTCATTTGTTCTCACCCAAAAGAAAAATTCTTCTCTGGTTCAATTGAGCTGATACATCTCCAGCCAAAATATCTGCAATTTGCAAAGTAGATACCCTTACAGTCAGCATATATTAATAGCTTTGAGACCAGAACAGTCTGTGGTGCTGTCTACCTTTGCACAGTATCATTGTGGTTAGCAGAACCACTCTATAAATAAGCTTTGGGTTCTGCGTTCTCGGCTCTTTCAGCCCCAGGAGACTGGAAATTAAAGCCTGCAAATCACAGGGAAATGCCCTAGCCAGCCAGCATGGGGGAAGAAGTAGGATATTGTGGTTTTTACTGGCGCACAATACAAATAATCTAACTGTTCCCACCCCGCTGAAAATTTTAAGACCTAGTTTTATCAAAAGTATGTAAGATGCCAATTTTTCAGCTAACATGGCTCAGCCAAATAAAGGCATGCAGAGTTAACACTAAAATAACACCCAAGAAGCCTACAAATACAGCAATCTATCAAACCTCACATAAATCAAACTTGAGATGTGGATGGTGTCATACAACCACATGAAAAAAATTACAAACATTTTTACATTCCACAAAATGAAACTGTAACCCCACCGCTAAAAACAAGGGTTCCCTTTAAATGAGTGCAGAGGAACCAGGAACCACAACAGCCACCCCCGAGGCTGCCACTCTTTGTTGTCCTGGCAGTGGCTGATCCTTTCTGTGAAGTCCCTGGAGTTAACTCGGATTAATGACTGTGCTGCAGGTCGGCACTTGGCCAGCTCCCATCAAACGTTATTTACATCTCTCTTATCTGGTCATAAATTGTTAAACTTGATCTCCCGGTGTACCCAAAACAATTGCCTGCCCGTCACAAACCTGTGCAGTGCATCGCTGGAGGAATAAAAGAGCTTCTATTATGTTTTCAAACTCATTCTGGTAAATGGAGTTGGTAGACAGAGAGGCTGCCTTTCCTGAATGAGTGGACTGAGTCCTCAGTCTTTAATCCTGATCTGGTGAATGGAATTAAAATACTTCACCAACAACACAGACAGATGTTAGCACAGTCATTATCAAGTGCGACCTGCTCCCAGAGCTCTTCAAAAACACCCAGTATCCTTTAGCAGTGGGAACGGTTATTAACAAGGGAACTGGGCTCTGATAGATCACCAATTCCCAAATTCATCTGCTAGACTATTAACATAGGTGGGCACACTTAAGCACATGTTAATGCAAAAATGCTTAATGTTATTTCTCCTTTCTTTTACTGTCCAAAATCATAATTTAGGGATCAGTGTTTCTCTTGTAACACCAGACCTCACTGCTGCCTTGTGCCCAGCAAGCAACTCAGCCCCAGTTTCTGCTTTAATTACTGTATGTGTGTCCCCAGTTCTCCTCAGTTCAGATTGCAGAGAGGGGCTGTGCAGGAACAGGTCTTCAGGGATGCCAACTGAGGTGCTGGCAGAGCTGACGCCCTGCTTTGAAAGTTAGTGCGAATATAAGAAACTTTAAACACTTGTTTTAACAGCTTATTTTCACTATCAAACTCTGACCATTAATAGAGCGACAAATATTTTTTCAATACTTAACCTAAATTACTGCACTATACAACTAGTAAACCACAAATTTCTTCTTTCACGGGGAGTCTTTACCACAAGGATTTCTACTTCAGTATCTTTCAAATCCTCCTCACAGAGAAATCAGACCAAATAAGTCCGTCTCACACAGCAAAGAACAGGGGTGGGTGCTCTCAGTCTTTCAACCTCTCCATTCCTCAGGCTTTCAAAAGGCAGAGCCACCCTGATTTTCACCTGCAAAAGGGCAGCCCCGGAATGTAAACAATTTATTTGTGCTGAATCTCTCTTTGCTTTCCCTGAACTTCAGTTGACATGAAGTATTTGGCCAACTCCAAAGGCCAAGCCTCCTTCTCTCTGCCAGGCATGCTGAGACAAAAACACAGATAAGATTCATTGCTCCTGTAACTTTTGTACCTAGGAAACACAAAACCTGAGCAGCGCTCAGCTTCTTTTGGACACTGTGTGTAAAAGCCACTAGACCCAGAACACATGAGAGGCAAAATTCCTCTCCATTCAGACTGTGTTCTATAAATTCCTGCTATACAGGTTGTTAGGAGATATTTGTATCATGTCCAAAGGGAAAAGACAATGCTGCTTTGATATCAGGCTTTTTCCTTTCCCTGCCTTCCATTTTTACCCCTTCTTTACCACTTCAGCTTGAGTCGCGCTGCTTGCCTGCTTTTGCCGTCGCATCTGCTTTCTTGCAGTGGCATTTAGCAGCTGTCAGGACGCGGATGCCCAGAGCACACCTGCTGCCAGGGCACAGAAGAGACAGCGAGGTTATTGTCGGGAAGGATGGAATAGCCAGCACTGCACTCTTCTGATTATTTATTTGTTAGTCATAGCTTGCAGACATTACTGGAAAAACAACTTTGCAGCATCTTCAAACTTTGCATGCAGTGGAGGCATGTGGCATTTCTCTGCAAACATAGGAATGTTGGGGCAGCTTTCCCCACTGCCCACTGACTTGTACAGAGCACTTAGCAAGCAGCAAAAGATTTTGGCTGTTGAGAACATACTAATCACAAAAACATGCTTCTATTCATCACGTCAGGCTTCAGCTCCGTTCCTGAATTTTCTTTAGATTTTTGCTCTCCACCCACTCCTTGGTGAGCTCTGGGTAAATGCTCACATTGTTTATTGTTAATCTTCCTTGCCTACATGATGATAGTTGGGTTTTCATCAGTGTCTGAACAAAACCACCTTTGCTGGATGGGTCATGAGATAGGGTGGAATTTATGAGGCATCTTTCTCCAGATTGTATTGCCTTCAGCTATGTTCTGTCAGAGACACTCTGTAATACCCTGTAAATACATGCTCTTTCATGTCACAGTGATCTGGAAATAATGCCTCCGAATGGAATAAAACAGAAAGAAAAGATATTTTCTCACAGGCCTGTCTTAAAATGGTATCTTTAAAAATATCAGAATAATCTGTATCCTATGTATGACAGACGAGAGTGAGCCTTTTTTCCTTCTGATAGCTGTGACAAGGGCCGTTAGACTGCACAGCCCTTGTGTTGCAGCCACATGCTCATTTATTTTTTGAAGATCCCTCCTAGCTAGCCTCTTGCAGGAGGTCTTCCCAGGCAAATTGAGCATTTTCAGTCAAATACATCCCAGTCAATCTGCAGAATGCCTGGCCCTAAAGGTTGCACTGCTGTTTCTACTGGTAACAGTTCTGGGCAGGCTTCTGCTTCTCCCTGTGAACTCACTGTGGGTAGCAATGGACTCTTCTGCACCCCTTTGCACCTCAGCTTTCCTCCCAGCATTAACAAAGATCATCACAGGCAACAACACAATGGCGAAACCAGTCACCTGCTTCCTAACAATGAGACGGGCAGTCAGCGAGCCGGGAAAAGAGTGGTGATTTTTTTGGCCCTACCCATACCATTGACCTGATCTCCTCCAAATCAAGGACTGGGCAAAATGTTTCTCCACTGGTGCAAGAGAAGAACCAGTACGCAACTTGATGTGTTGCTCTTTCATTAGACTTCGTGGTGATCCCAGAGCTTAGTCCTTACTGTATTTTCAAACTCACTGTGAAGGTGCAGGTTGCCTCCATCTTATCACACACAATAGGCAGAGTCTAAAACAGCTTTCACATTCCTCACAGTTTTCCCTACCAAGCACGCTGAACAGTACTTTTTCTCATTACAAATCAGTTCAAGAAGTAGGCTATACCAATGAGGCAAACTAAGTAAGAAGATTTAATATACTGTTTCTGATAATTTGGGTACTCATACAACGTCACAAGGATGTAGACTATGAAATTAATCTGAGAGAAATGGAGAGTTTTCCAAAAAGTTCTGAATTTTCATGATACAGCTGGAAGTTATGTATACAGTATTGTGCAGCATGCACTAACAGGTTTTTAAATGGCACACTGGGCACGTATAAAGGCAAATGGGTTCCCTGATATGCTTCACAGGATTAATAAACATGAGCCTGACAAAACTGCATTTCATTCCCACAAAATGAAATGGTAATGAGTCACACAGATAAAGACAGTATAGCACAAAAAGCACAGACGTCTTGCCAGACGTTATATACAGAGTAAAACAAAACCGTGGTCTATCAGCTCTCAGCATTCAGATGGCCGTACTGGTACTGTCATATTCAGGTCAGAAGGTCCTCAAAAGCTGAGTTCTCCTGTCTTTTGCTTCTCTTTTACTAACTACTTTGAAGTAAACTAGAAAGCCTACAATGAAAAGAGTTAAACAAATCTAAAATACTTGGAGAAGGCACTAAAATAAACCTGGAGCTGCTGAAATGGAAAATAGAATGAGTCATAGTCCAAGAAATGCCTCAGGCTTGCCATGCTCTCAGTATGATATGTCAATATTATCTAATAAACTTGATATTCAAAGGTTCGGAGTGCCCAGCACACGTTTTAGATAGTCACCGAAACAAAATGGAGATATATATGCACCTTCATTGCCCTTGTACTTTGGGGACGAGAGATATGTATCCCGAATGCTTCCTTACAAGGGTCCCAGGAACCTTGTCAGAGCTTCGCCTGGCCCAGCGTGAGCAGGATTTTTAAGGAACTAGAGCTCTGGTCGAGGGAAAACTGCCTCAAAGGGCAAGATGGGGCTAAGTCTCAGGAGTGGCCTAGAATTCAGAGTATTGCCTGGGTTGTTTTACCATATATAGCCTGGATACAGTCATCAAATACTTTGACATTGAAGTCTCCGATTCTGCCCTTACTCCCAAAGGTTCCACTGGAAAAGCTGGAGCTCTGATTTATTTCAGTTGCAGAACTAACAGGTTTCTCACTGGAGGATGCGGGTCTTTACATAGAATTATTTGTCAAAGAGGAAAAGAAGCAAGCCATAGAAAAGTGATAAATAGCATCCATGAGGGAACATGAACACACACATAGAAAAATAAACAAAAACTCAGCTATAAATGCAAGCAGCCTACAGAACATAAAAGGGGCAGACCTTCAGCTGGCATAAACAGAAGCAGTGGAGGCCAAGAATTTATTTTGATTAAACTTAAGACTATCATGCCTGAGAAAGCCCATACTAAAAAACTAAATGCATTGCTTGCAATACAAACAAAACAGTTTTGAGCTGTTTTCACAAACACATCATGTCAAAAAGGAGGGAGGTGAAAACCTATTTGTAGATGACCTTACTCTCCGTGTGCCTGCCAGGAATTTTACATGCAGTTATAGCCGTCTAACTATCAAAAAGACCAAGGGAGAAAATGGAAAGGGTCCAGAAAACAAAAAAAATTATCAGAGCGCTGGAGAGACTGATACATAGTGAGTGACTAAAATAGAACTGGATTTTTAAGACGTTGGCTCTATGACAGTTAAAGAGATACAGCAATCTACAGCTTGAAAGGCATGAATAAAAAAAAAGAGGGACATTTATGGCAAAATGGAAGGGCAACTAAATAAGAAAATAAAAATGTATGTTGTATTTCCAAAATAGAGTGATTAGTCTCCCAAGCATGGAATGTGTAAAATATCTGCTAGTCTAGGACTCTACTTCTCCCAGACCTGACTACAGTAGGTCTCTTCAAAATTTCTAATTCCTGTTCTTATCAGTTCATCTCCACAATTCAATGTTCCTTGCTACTAAGACAACATAGCTGATATTTTATTCAGGGATCATCTAGCTCTGGTCATAATAATTTTGGAGAACAAACCAATCCCTAACCTAGTCACTGTTCTCTGCTATGTCTCCTACCACTGCTGCCACAAGCACGAACACTGAAGGAAAATTTAAGATGCAAGCATCAGATACATATCATTTCTTCCAGCATTTGTTGAACTCACAGGGTGCTGCTGACTCATTTAGGCAAGAGTTTCCATATTCCATCTGGATTTAATAGAAAGCTATGTGACAGAAAGAAAGAGCACGTAGCCCTGGGAGAGAGCGGCTTAGAGGGAAAAACCCCAGAAGCAGCCAATTGAAGGTGAATCAGTTTGCTAGACTTTGACTATTTATCATGTATGCCCTGCCTGGAAAGTAACTTTGCATTCTGTCTGCTCTTATCTCCTTCCTTTGGATAAGCTGGACAGAGCAAAACACTGTAACAGATATATATATATATATATATATATATATATATTTGTACATATAATGTATATGTATGCATACATACTACATATACGTGTGTGTAAGCCATGGACTAGTTACATGGACACCATAGGGACAGTCCAAGTCATACCAGAGAATTGTTAGAGAGAGAAGGAATGTAATCCAAGTGCACCTTCAAGAATGGAACAACTACACTTATTAAACTCAAAACAGTCAGTAAAACTATCAGTTGCTTACATGGGCATTTGTCTTACATTCTCTCCTCATCTCTCTTCTCAACAGAGTTTTCAATGTAGGTATTTTTATATTGTATGCCCTTTTTCACAAAGCACATCCATTTTCATAAAGGAAGGTTTTTACCTCCAAAATTACTTAACTTACCTAAAGAAGTCAAGATTCAACCAAGACATCAGACTATAAAAAGATAAATAATGTATACATTAAGAAAAAAAAACAACAATAGTGCTTGTGCAGCACTCTGTGCAAGTAACATCAGACCCTTATGAACCCTCAGTGCAGGAATGGCCAATGCCTCGGAAAAGAAAAAATCATCTCTGTGTATGCAGCTGACCTATATATATTTCTGGCTTTCCAATAAGCCATTCTAACACTGTATGATGAATAAGAATGGAAAATAATTTTTTCTATATTTTCACAAAAAAAAAAACGGTTTGTTGTTTCTCCAGAGTTGGATTAATTTATTGCTGAGAATGTTCTACATCCCTTGAAGACTTTCTGGCTCATCAACATATTGCAAACTGACCAAAATGCATTCTTAGGATAAGCAGTTTATCAGATCATAAGTATTTTTGTAAAGGAACTGCAGAAGAGAATGACCTAAACCAAGTATAACATGCTCAGTATTCCTCTTCCATATCCAGAGCATGAAAAGAGCAGAAACCTGTGAGAAGATCAAAGAGCTTTCAAGATAGAAAGTTGTTAAATAGCAAGTTGCAGAAACCATCTGGAAAACTTAGTGGTAGTCAACAACTGAAGTGTGGTTTAGAAACGCAAACTAAACCATGCTAGTCTAAATCAAGTGATCGACACATTTAAACTCATATTCCAGATGGACAGCTTTCATAAATGGCTCTGAGAAGTATTTGATCCAGCTGCTGAATGGATAGGAATCTGCTCCTTCAGAATAAATTACCAGGTTGTGTTTTTTTTTAATATCCAAAGCATATAAGTTTGTGGCAGCTATTGAAGAGCTGAAGGATTTGATTCTCATTTATTTTAAAAGTCATCCACCAATGACAGCATTCTGCTTCACACCCCCAGCCATCGCCCGCTTCCCACCAGCCACTAGCATCCCGCAAAACGACACTCCATCAATAGAAGCATAAACCAACTGTTAGCAGAGCCCTAATCAAACCAGCACATTTAGCAATCTCCAGCAAACATGTGCAATCCAAGCTAAAGAGCAAGACCCTCCATCACTGACAGCTAATCACAGAATGTTTGCAACCGAGAGCGGCCAAGCACAGTTACAGCTTGTACAATGATTTTTCACCAGAATCAGGTTTAACTGTTGGATGTTCATGGAGATATCATCTGGTCCTTCCTGCAGATCCCACCAGCACCAAAGACGTCTGCATATCTCCTCTGCAATGCCCCTTTTCCTTTTTCATTGCTGTGGGTGAACAGTCCAAGGTCTGAAGTTCTGATGAACATTTGGCTTCTGGTTTCGCACTACACCAAGCTTTAACACCTATCTTTGCTCTGCTGATATGACTAAACAGCCATAAACACTTGAGTTACCACATTTTAACGAGCTACCGCAGGTCAGCCGAAGAGCAGCAGCTGCCTTTGACCACGGTGCTGCAAGGTTAAAGCAGATGGCTTTCCTCCCAAGCCCTGGCAGGCCTGGAGCATGAACAGGCTCAGGAGCTGCCGTCCGGAGCTCAGCAGCAATCCATACCCTGCGTCCCCTTCCCAAACTTTTGCAACGCGCAGGTGGCACACTTAGCAGCAACCTGTCTTAAATATTTCTCAAACGCCATTAGGGTTCCTTACAATCCTTAACATGTTTAAGCACACGGGCAACACTGATCGTAGCAGTCCCTGTACCGCTGTAAACACTGAAGTACGGATCACTCATGCAGTCAGCCCTCAAATCCCAACCTGGGACATTTTTCATTATATCATCACTTCTTTCAGCACTTGAATCCGGGTCCCACTGAGTCATTGTGAGTTTCACCCTGTAACATATTCTGACTTATTAATAACAGCTCTGCTGATGCATCCTATAAACTGCAGTGAGAAGCAAAAATTGACAAAAAAATTAAAACAGATGAGAATGAATTATGAAAACACACTGAAAATATTTCCAGACTTCTACTGATGGGAGAAAAGAAAAAAGAAATATCTAAAAATATCTGAGCCCAGCCCCTTTGCTATTCCCCATGCTCTCCATCTGCTCACGAGGAACTGTATTCCCATCATCAGTATTAAACAGCAAATTCTCTCACCCCCTCACTGGAGACCATTTGAGCACTAGCTGGTAAATCACCAAAACAGTAACTCGGGAGACCTCATGGGAGTACTTTCTTCCTTTCTCATATTAGAAATCAGAGGCTATGCTGAAAGCTACTACAAACATCTCTATTACCACTAACCCAGCTTGGCTAAAAGAGACACAGAAAATCCTAAAAGCATTTCTGCAACCAGTTTTTGACTGGAATGCATTTATTGTGTCTTGTCTACTCTGACTATCTAAGAAGCTTTCACCCTGACACATATAAAACCAGCCTTCACAGAAGATTTTGGCTTAAATTTAGCAGTGTTGGATACAATTTGGCAAAATAAATATAAATGTTTAGCCATGGCTTACATTTGTTTACACTGACTGATCACTGAAAACAGTGAATTTTACACTCCACAGGGCAGAAAACTACAAGAAAAGCAACTGAGAGCAAGAGAGTTTCCATACACGGAGATAGTATCTAATTATCCTTTTTCACGGAACAAATCAAGAGTCACTGCCTCAGTAGTGACATATGATGCACCCACTTTTTCCAAAAGTCTCCCATCAGGTTTTCTTCTGCATACTCTTCAAATAAGTAATTTATTTAATTTATTTTGCTTATATAGATATGGCTACATCAAAATGACATATTGGAGTTTGCAGTTCAAACTTCTTGGTATGTGTCAAATCTGAATATTTAATCTGCCCAGTGTGAGAACAAGAAAATCTAGATTCTAATCCATATTTTGAATCTGCAAGATCCTTCAGGTTTTGCTTCTTTTTAACTCATCTTGCGTATCCCTGAACGCCACTCAGACTTCTCAGTTCACTACATTTGCTTTCTTCATACAGATTACACTCAGGCACCCATTTACCAGAAGGAAAATTGTGAATAGAAGTCGTAACCTCTCCACTAGCACTGCCTGGTTCACTTCTTGAAATCTCAGCTGTGCAGCTGCCTCTCCCTTCCACCCTCACCTCACAGTCGGGTCAGGGCTGCAGCCGCCATTTTCACACCTCTCTCCTAATGTACACGAATATTTAGAGCCCATCTGACCTTTTTATATCCCAGCAGTCTATCTGTGAAATAGTAACAAAAATTCCACAGATACGTCACACAGGTATGAGTATAAAATAAGACTCTCCTCACAGCTCCTCTGAAATCATGAAGATTTTCAATAGTGATCTTGAAAAGAAAATAACATATTTGAAGTTCAGATCTGTGAAAACTCCAAAGAAATTACAAGAGAAATTAACAGGATTCCTTGTCCTTTAACTCTTTGAAAATGTAAAGTTCTATTTATATCGTAATGATGATGTGATACTTTTGAATGAAGATACAAATATTTTTTAAAAGGGAAAGGAGAGGAAAAAGAGGAAAAGAACACCTTGAGAGCTGCACTCATCCCAACAAGCAAAACAGAATAGACGAGGCCCAACAGGCCATTATCTATGGCCCTACTGCAGACTGAGGAGCTTTCCCAAACGTGTAATTGTGAAAGCTTTTGCCAAAAGACATATAACTGACATCTCTGCCATGGCTAGGAAAGACAGTTTCTATCTGTATATAAAGCACTACAATAATCAAAGCAATGCTCAAAGCTTAAACAGGAACATCCTTATAAAACAAATGTTGAATTGACTCCACATTTTCAGTAAAATTAAACATCTGTTACAGTCCAAATGTAACCGACTTAACCCATTGTTCGCCACGGACAAATATAAAAACTTTTTAGCTGAGAACATTCCAAAAATCTGTGTGTGAGCTGAGATGTTTCCCCTTACGCTGCACTTCACGCCTCAGAGGAATTGCTGCAAACATGCAAGACACATCTTCTCAATCCTTCTCCAAACCAGTTCTTAAAACTCCCTTTCCAATTATGTGTATGAAAAGACAGTACTAAAACTGCTGAGCCCTCCACAGCCTTGCTTGTTCCCTGGGATGCCTCATCTATACGTACACACCCCTGGGCCTACACTTTTGAATACAAGCTTTTTGACAGACTACTCGTTGTTCAACGTTTGTGCACTCTGTACCGCAAAAAGTTCTGAGAGACTATTCTAATACAAAAAAGATGTAATAATGAACAATTTCACCCTTCCACTGCAAAATGCATAGTGCTTAGAAAATGGAGATACATTATAGCTTTTCAATAGCTGATGGTACCTTCAAACAGAAGTTTAGCACCATAAAGAACTACACCTGGGCCAAAGTGTGGAACCACACACACGTACACGTGCATTTCGTGTCACACGATGTAATTCTCTGACTGTTATCTACACAGAGATTTTTTAAAAATATCTGTCCAAAGGATGCTGCAGAACATTTGGAGAAGATTTCCACCCTGTTTGCGGTCATTGCTCTCTACTCTTGCTTTTGTCCTTCAAACTGTTCTGCTCAGCCATGCTGGCAGAAAGCTGAGCCCGGCAGCCCTGGGGCAGGAAACTGGAAAAATCCCCCTTACTGAACATTGTACATACCTCCTTGTCTTCTGTACATTTGTCAGAAAAGTCAGAGATCAGAGCTTGACACTGGTCAGGCTTTGCCATCCACCTCACTTGATAATTCATACACAAATCACTTCCAAAATAACCACCAGAATTATTGAAAACAGCATGTTTTAAGGGGTTCTTAAATGACATCCCAAGTCATATGCAGCCTTGAGCTTTTATTGCTTTTAAACAGGCTTTACATTAAAAATATCATTGTTTCAGAAGAAATCGCATCACAGCTTTATTTCAAATCCTCAGAGATTACAAAGGAAAACTTCATTTTCCATGGTGCTGTCTTGACAGACATCAACGTTTACCAGCTGTTACAATAATAGATTTCAAAAAAACAGATGGACATGAACAAAAAAGTGCTATTTGCTTTTCATAAAGGGGGGTGATACTGCAAGACCACTCTCCAGTGGCAGACTGTGATCCGGGCGCTCCTGCAAGGAGAACCACCCCCTGGCTTTTAGCAAAGCTGGAGCTGAGCAAGAGGAGCTACGGACTCGCTGCTCCAGCTGGTCGGTAGCACGAGATGCAGCAGGAGTGGTGGGGAAATGGGTAGAGCTGTTCACAAGCAGCTCCCCGGTTGTGCACATGCACCCCCATCCATGGCTCTAGTGAGGGGGAAGGTGGAAAGTAGTTGATATAAACCAGTACAGTCCGACTTTAGCAGCCAAGGGGCTAGTTTGGGATCCTCTGCTGGTTGCTCCTACCTTGCTGATCGGCAGCACCAAACCCAATTTCTGTGCCTGACCCAGGCAGCCACCAGAAACCTGCTGAATGCTTTTGGGTTGCACACAGCTCCCTACATCTATAGGCTAAAAAATAACAGTTGCTGGGGAGAAGCACCCTGAAGGGTGGGTCTGAACCTCAAGTCTGTCAATCGGCCTTTTTATTCCTCCCACTCACGGAACAGAGAGGAATCGAGGGGGCAGAAACGCAGCTCTTAAGCATGTCTTGAATCATCACGCTGTTTCTCTGCTTGCATTCGAACCTGTTGTAAACTTGTGTTTGCAGGCTTTTATACTTCACGAGCCACAGCTGCGTTGCTGGATCCAGACCATTTACGTGACACCATTATCACTAAACTCATCAGCGCGGGAGAAAAAAGCGTCCACACGAGTTACACACCGACGCGAAGCTTTTCTGCAGAAGTTATCCGGTCAAGAACAATGCGATACGGTCCAGAGCATTGTATTAGGTGATTTCCTACCCAAACCTTGCACGGTTATTTTTATATCACTTTCCTGTGAGCTTTTCAAAGCTTGAAGCTAACCTTAATTTAATGCACTAGTGAAAATTCATAAAGTTACCAGTACCACCTTCCTTCTAATTTAAGAAGCCTGGATCATTGATTAGTAATATCACTTCTCTTTCTGAGATCATTGATTAGTAATATCACTTCTCTTTCTGAGACTGACAGGTGATCGCGGCTATTGAGTGCAGCAAGAATGTACTCTGGCACCTCATGAGCTCATGCTGCATATCAATACTATCAAATACTTTTAGCAGTCGTTCTAGCAATTTGCTCACTTCCGTATAGATCATTCTGGGCTCCACAGTTCAAGAAGGATGAGAAGCTACTGGAGAGAGTGCAGCAGCGGGCCACGAGGATGATGAGGGGCCTGGAGTATCTCTCCTATGAGGAAAGGCTGAGGGAGCTGGGCTTGTTTAGCCTGGAGAAGGCTGAGAGGGGACCTTATAAATGCTTATAAATATCTTAAGTGTGGGTGTCAGTAGGATGGGGCCAAACTCTTTTCAGTAGTGCCCAGCGACAGGACAAGGGGCAATGGACACAAACTGAAGCTCCGTCTGAACATGAGGAAGAACTTCTTCACTCTGAGGGTGACGGAGCACTGGAACAGGCTGTCCAGGGAGGCTGTGGAGTCTCCTTCTCTGGAGATATTCAAGACCCCACTGGACAAGGTCCTCTACAACCTACTATAGGTGACCCTGCTTCGGCAGGAGGGTTGGACTAGATGACCCACAGAGGTCCCTTCCAACCCTGAACATTCTGCGATTCTGTGATTCTCAGGCTTAAAACATGTTATCAAATAAGAGAGGAAATAATGTGTATGGACTGAAGCTGAAACCCAAGGGGGGTGAGTTAACTGCCTGCAATGATGTATGCAGCTATTTTATTGCGGCAACAATTAGGCGGTTCGGGGAGCACGAGCCCAGGAAGCCACGCTGGAGCGCGGCCTCGGACACAGCGGCCTCGGCTGCCTTCCCCCGGCTGCCGCCCGCCGCGGTGCCGCGGACGCCG
>Ga0065711_1004655_pt1 | contig 32952 bp, 19 predicted proteins | sample Hoacrofraction12_FD_59098 | JGI IMG/M metagenome (GOLD analysis project Ga0065711, IMG submission 59098) | Hoatzin crop microbial communities from Cojedes, Venezuela - Epithelial fraction 12 v2 (version 2) | ecosystem: Host-associated > Birds > Digestive system > Esophagus > Crop | place...
TCAGTTTGTGCCCATTGCCCCTTGTCCTGTCACTGGGCACCACTGAAAAGAGCTTGGCCCCATCCTCCTGACACCCACCCTGAAGATATTTGTAGGCATTTATAAGGTCCCCTCGCAGCCTTCTCTTCTTCAGGCTGAACAAGCCCAGTTCCCTCAACCTCTCCTCGTAGTGGAGATGCTCCAGTCCCCTCACCGTCCTTGTAGCCCTCCGCTGGACTCTCTCCAGTAGCTCTTCAACTTTCCAAGATTTAATTTATTATTCCAAATTTGCTCTGGAGCAAGTCTAAAATATTTATGGGTTTAGTTTTTGTTTTCTGGTAATTAATACACCTATTTTGCAAAACCACATTTCTCAACCCCACAATGCTCAAGATGCTCATGCCCAGGACACTCTTCTATGTGTGCAGGTGATCCAGAGTCTAGGACTACTTATTTTTATTTACTGCTTATTCCTGTGAATCCAGAAGGAAGAGCCTAATCAACAGAGCTGGTGGTTATAATGGGGAGAGGTTTTGGTAAAGAATTAAATGTTTATTGGTGATGGACAGAATCTCCCATAGCCTGAGTGCTACACTGCTGCAAAGTGTCAAATAGGAAGACGAAACAGCTCTCCCAGAATAGCTGCAAGTCTGCTGGTGAGAAATTCACGGGGAGCCATCAGTTCAAGACTCAGGACTGGACTGAGGACAGGGATATTCTCATGGCCCATTTGGTCACAGCATATTCCTCAAGAGTCTGTGTTAGCATGTGGTGGAGGACATCAGCTGTGTGCTTGAGCTGTGGAGCAATTCACCAGAGTTTGAATAGTTACAGATACTTCAAGAGACTTAAATCTGATGATGAGTATGCACTGCATGAGTATGAGGAGGAGAGACAGAAGCTGTGTTTGTGAAGGAAAATGTCTGTAGCATGGTGTTGTATTTTGGTAGGTCACCCTAAGTAAGCTCCTCTTCATTGGCCCATATGTAAAGTCAACGTGTGACTGTGCTCCTCAACACCATTCTGTCCTAAAGGTGAACTAGTGAACTTGAAGTTCGCAAATCAGGAAACAGCACACAATATCTGCTTCCACATCCTGCTCTGTAATTGAGATAATTGTACTCAGTCATGAAAGAAGTATGTGATTCATCATGTAGGTAATTCCAATAAGGGAACGAGTTTGGAGAAAGACCATTGTTCAGGCTTCGCTGGTTTTCATGCATTAAAAATAGCACAAAAATGTTTTTATAACTGAGGTTCCAAATACTGGTAATTACACTGATTATGCAGTGGATGCCTTGTTTTCATCTCTTATAAATCCTTTATTCCCTTGCCATTATAAGTAGACTAGAGGTGCTTTTCTCTGATAAAAATGTAGGAATAGAATCTCGTTAGTTACTATCTATGAGCAGCAGGAGCAAAGCAATGTCAATGCAGTTGTGTTTGACTGGGGAAATCAGGGTATCACATGCTGAAAGAATATACAGTAGTATGCAGTGTCCAGACATTGGAAATGAAGACGTGATAGAGAGGCAACACTTTGGAAAAGCCAGTCAGTCTTGGTCTTCCCAGGCTGCGTTTTATGAGCTTGTCAGTGGTCTACTGACATCCTTCCTTTCCCAAACACAAATCGTGTTGTGAGCCGTGACAGATATTTCAGTCACAGGGAGATTTTAGACAAGATAATTTTCCTCTTTCCCTCTCTATATTATCTATCTATCTATCCTTTATATCTTATTGAAGAGAAAGTTTTTGTTTGTTTGTTTGTTTGTTTTTTAATTCAAAGATGTAGTAAGCCCTGCTTGCATTTGAGAACTATTTGGAGGATCTTTGTTTACATCCATGTTGTTCTGAATTTATACTTTTGCAAACCATGGTATATTGCATGAAAGCCCCTGAAAGCTTCAAGGAAAGAATCCGACGGACTTCTGTCACACTGGATAAGTTACTCTCTCAAAGAGGGCAATATGAGGAGCATCTACAGAACAATGTTTAGCCAATGTTGCAGCTGTGTTTCAAATGAGCAGGAGCAATACTGTCCTTGAACCCTTCTCCAGTTTGGCAGATCTCATGGCTGCTGCTTGCAAAGCTCACTTGCACTAATGCTGGAATAAAAGCTGATTTCTCCTGGGATGAGACAAATCCGTGAACAGCAGGTCCATATTTCTTGGGAAGAGCATTGGAGGGATGAACACCTGAATGTCAGAGTCTGAAGGAAAAGTATTTAAACCTTAAATCGTGTTCCTGGAACATTTGAACCCAGCTGAGCATAGTGACATTTCATGTGGCTGTACGGGGCCCATAGGACATTTATGGTGCAAGCTGAAAACATCAGGACCATATCAGACAAGGAGGACATGAGATAAGGACAAGTGGATAGAGAAAAATGCTGAGTGTATACTTCTGAAAAAAAATCACAAAGAGAATGCAGGCACACCTGGGGAGCCCCAAATACAAGAAACTCTATTTCTTTCTGCCTCTGTGAGTGCAGAGTATGAATCTCTCCCTTCAGGTGCAAGTGGGACATCACCTTGTGGCCTCACCTCTCACCAGCTTCTTCAAGACTGGTGGGTGAAACAGCTGTCTTTTGCCTTTGTAATTTGAAGGGCCTTAAATTACTTTGTAAGTAGCCTTAAAGTGCAATGTGCTTCTGTGGCTCTGAAATCCTGAAGAGAATGTAAGAAAGTGAATTTCTGTGAGTAAATTGTGAATGAGTAGTTTTCTCTGAACGGTTGTTTAATTGAGCTGCAGCTGGAGCTGATTATGTTTGTTTTTCCTTCAGTGTTTCTCATTTCCTTTCGTTTCCGTTAATTCCTGCTTTCACTGGGTAACTGTTGCTGTACAAAATTTAAAGAGCAGTAAAAAAAATAAAAAAGAAAACAAGAAAAAAGTGCATATTTTGGGAGCTTTTCATGACAGTTGTTCCTGAAAACACCGGTAAACTGTTGAGCTGAATTGGGCTGCAGCTGCTGTTGACTGTATGGGATGTGAAGGAGAAGGGATGTGACTCATTCTTCTGGTTGTTCCACCACCCTCTTCTTTGGCTGGAGTGGCTGTTAGGTCATGCATGCTGTGATGTCTTTTCAGTTAGGTCTCTGGGTCAAGAAAACCCTAGACTGCCAGAGGCTGAGACCAGGGCATGCTTGAGGGGAAGCATCACTCCAACCTTGACTTGAACAGGGACAGGGCACTGGTATATATGGAGGCTGCATGTCATGGCATCTAAGGAATCATCTATGGACTTGCTGTTGTATATGAGAAGTCAAACTGTGTGCTGGGCAGACAATGAACTGAGTATATGGATACTGAATTCTATATTTATTTTCACATCTATGTTAACTGAAAGCGAAGATAGTTGAGATGGGCTGACAGCAACTTCATGAAGTTCAACAATGACAAGTGCCAAATTATGCACCTGGAGAGGAACAACCTCATGCAGCAATATGTGTTGGGGGCCACCTGGTTAGAAAGCAGCTTGGTAGAAACAGACCTGGGGATCCTGGTGGACACCAAGTTGAATGTGAGACAGCAATTTGCCCTTGCAGCAAAGGTGGCAAGCTGTATCCTTGGCTGCGTTAGACAAAGTATTGCCAGCAGGTCAAGGGTGGTGATCCTCTTTACTCAGCACTGGTGAGCCTACACCTAGAGTACTGTGTCCAGTTCTGGGCTCCTCAGTACAAGAGAGACATGGACACACTGGAGAGAGTCCAGCAAAGGGCCACAAAGATGATTAAGGGTCTGGAGCATCTCTCCTGTGAGGAAAGGCTGAGAAACTTGGAGCTTTTCAGCCTGAAGAAGACAAGGCACAGGGGGAATCTTATTAATGTATATAAATACCTGAAGGGAGGATACAAAGAGGACAGAGCCAGGCTCTTTTCAGTGGTGCCCACTGAGGCAGTGGGCACAAAGTAAAACACAGGAGATTCCCTCTGAACATCAGAAAACACTTTTTTACTGTGAGGGTGATCTCACACTGGCACAGGTTGCCCAGGGAGGAGGTGGACTCTCCTTCCTTGCAGATATTCAAAAGCCATCTGGACATTGTCAGGGGCAACCGGATCTAGGTGGCCCTGCTTGGACAGGGGGTTTGGGCCAGATGACCTCCAGAGATCCCTTCCAGCCTCAACGTTTCTGTGATTTTGTGAGATATATCTGTCATTGGGAAGGATCTTAGTATTTTCTTTCTTGTCCTATGGACTGTCTCTTCTATTTTGCTTATGTTACAGAACAGATATTGTAAAATGAAATCATGTTAAAACAGAACTGCTGGGGCTGCTAGGTAAATCTGTCGTACAGTGCTCTCCCAAGGAACCTTAATATGAGCAAAACAGAGGGCATGTTGTGGTTTTCTACAGGGCAACATGTCTTATCTTTGAAGGTTAAGTTAATTTACTTTTCCAAACCTTTTTTCATATCATATCATATCATACCCAAGAGAGTAGTCTTTGACTATCTGGCATTCAAGCCTACATGACCAGTCAAAACCTCCATCTTCCGTGAGTATAGCTCGTTTTGCAAAGAAAGAGAGAGAAAAATCCTCCAGAGAGCTTCAGAGGCATGACAAGATCAAGATCCTGGCAGATTTGAGATAAATAACTCAATAAAAATTGATATTCACATGCTGCCAGTCATTGATTCCCATTTAGACTGCTCAAGATTTTTGTCTGGAGAAGAAAGTCCGCTGTTCATTCATTCTGCATTACCCCATTTCTCTACTAAAACCATTTCTTCTTGGCATCTGACAGCTTCAGAGGGCCACAGTCAGCTAGCAATCTGCATCTTGTGCTGTATAATGATTATTATACAGAGACACAAACATGGAGGTCTCTTCTACTTTCTTCTGTATAGGGTGGTTTCTTTCCCATTCTAAAAGTGCTGTTTCTTTTCCTCCAGTTGAAATACACCAGGTGTCTTGATCAGTTTTGAATCCCTTGCCTCTGGACATGAAGTTTTGTCAGCCTGTGGCATTCCCCTTAACACTGCAAAAATACCCTGTAGCTGACTTCACAAGATCACCTCTGTGTGAGACAGTTATGCAGCCATTCTTTGTGTTAAGTATTTTCTCTGTCAACAGCTGTTTCTTAACAGCTCCAGGGTCACAAAACATACCCGAACACATAAAACCAAAATGATTCCGTTTTCCGCTGGGTTTTTGTCAATTCTACTGTTCTCAGTCATGCAATGCTAAACAGATAACCAGGGTTCATTGTATACCAAATGGTCACACTACCACACGGTAGCACAATGGCCTTTTGAATAGATGTCCTGTTTTAGCATTGCAACTGTGACAACATGCCATGTATTTTAACCAACCTTGACAGCATACACGTTCACTAAAAGTTGTCTGCGCAACTAAGTGATAGCCTCTAAAAGCTTTAGGTCTCATTTCTAGGCAGAAACTGGAGGAGAAGCAATTTAGGAGCAAGTTGCCCTTGATCAAATTTTATTTCTTTGGGACTGTATATCCAGATTTCCTACATAGCTGTTCTGAAGTTTTTCTTAGAAACTGAACTTGCCCCCAGTGGCTGATTTTTTTAAAAGTCAAAGTTCCTTGGGACAGAGTCCCTTTCTTTCCTCCAATTTGTTGTTGCACAAATTGTGCTGTCTATTAATAGCAATGAATTAATAACTGTGGAGGCATATCAAAATATTTTTCCCCGGTAATTTTGTCTGAACATTTGTGTATTGAATAGGATTGTGTTTCCTTACACAATCTGGTTTTAAGAAAAATTCCCACCTTTAAGACAGATTTCTACTGCTCTGCGGTTATTTCGCTGTGGAGTATCACTAACTCTTTTCATGGAATTAAAAAGTTAAGGCACAATTAGCTCTCAAATTTGAAGCAACCAGACTTGAAGCAAATGGACTCACAAGCCTGTCCCTTTGGCTGCTGATTACAAGGGGGAAGGCATGTTCTCTGTGAGCATAGTAGGGACCATGTTATGGAGCAACCCCTTGTTTAAACATCACCTACCAGCTGTCACAGCAGTGCAAGGTCTTGACTAATTGGCAACTCAAAGGAAAAAAGCCTGCTTTGTAATGCTTCTTGTGGACACAGAAATGGACAGGGTTAATTTGTGCTTTCTGTCTGGGCTATGGCAAAATCTCACTTAGCTTGTTTTATGAGAGAGAAGCCAGTGCATCAATCTATAGCACCTCCTACTCTGCTTGACATCCTGCTTTTTGTAATGAATACGTCTCCTGCATTGCTGCATGCTTCTCCCGGTGTAGATATCTATGATTAATATGCCTTGTCTTTTATAAACAAACCTAATGCAAAACCAATAATGTGAGTCTCATTTCTTTACTGCCAGCCCACAGCTCAGCTTTGTTTGAGTATATATGTAAAGGAAGAAAGATGAATGTTCACTCAAGCTTGGGAGCTGGAGCCATAACAAATTTATGGGATGAAAAACACACATCAGTGTGAGGCAAATACGGCCTGAGAAGGTCTAATTTGCTCCCTCCCTTAATTTTACTTTTTAATAGCAACAATACGGTGTTCGTCACCCAGCCAACAGGTGTCATACTACACAAGCACATTGTCAGTGGAGCAAACATGTTTAAGTACCTGGGAAGCTTTTATCACTGTCTAGATTCAATCATAAGATCATAAATGATGAAAGCAGAAGGAACTACTGTGATCACATAAACTGACCATTAGCCATTGAATTTCCCCCAAATCAGGTTTCACTTGAGGTAGTTTACCTCGCAGACAGAAGAAGAGGTATAGGGAAGAATTACAGTTTAAATTTTGAGTGATGAAGGGCCGACTACAACCTGCATCCTGCTTCTCCAATGGTAATTCCCTTTAGTGCTCAGAATCCACACTGGATTTCCAAAGTGAGTTTGTCCATCTTATGGGTCCAACCATGGGATATTACCTTTCTATTACATGCTAGATTGAGGGCCCCATTAACAAAGTCATATCCCCAAGCAACTATATACTAGGACCATGAGAGACCTCAATTTCTCTTTGATAAGGATGAATGATACAACTTCCAGAGCCCCCATCTCTTCCCCAAAGAGACAGTATGTGTGATTTTGAGGTTTTTGGGGTTTTTTTGGGGTTTTTTTTTGGGGGGGGGGTGTTTTTTCACCTCGGTCTTTCAGTTACTGAATTTTTCTGGACTTTTTCTATTTGTCAAAATCTTTCATGGCATGTGGATACCAGCCATAGATCTCAGCATTTTAGTAATGAATTCTGAAAAACAACATTTATCATTCCTACTTGGGAGTCCCACGTTCCTTCTGGTAGTTCCTGTTCACAGAGTGACAGAGCTACAGAGTCACAGAATGGTTTGGGTTGGAAGGGACTTCTATAGATCATGTAGTTCCAAGCCCCCTGCCATGGGTAGGGACACTTTCCAATAGACCAGGTTGTTCAAAGCCCCATCCAACCTGGCCTAGACCATTTCCAGGGAGGATGCATTCACAACTTCTCTGGGCAACCTGTTCCAGTTCCTCACCACCTTCGTAGTCAAGAATTTCTTCTTTCTATCTAATCTAAATCTTCTTCTTTTAGCTTGAAGCTATTCCCCCTTGTCCTATACACTACATGCTGTTGCAAAAAGTTCCACTCCAGCTTTCTTGTAAGCCCACCTTTATATATCAAAAGGCTACTATAAGGTCTCCATGGAGCCTTCTCTAGGCTGAACAGCCACAACTCTCTCAGCCTTTCCTCATAGGAAAGGTTTTCCAGCTTTCTGTTCATTTTTGTGGCCCTCCTCTGGACCTGTTGATCTGATCATCCGTGCTACTCTCCAAGCCTTTTAAACATCACCCAGGCAAGAAGCTGCATCACTACCCATCCTATCAGCATGGCCTGAATTCTTTGTCTGTGACTCAATTTACATTTGGCTCTATTAACTACTTTAATCTTGTGGAGGACTCTTCATCCTCCTTAAGAAGGATCCCACAACATCAACATCATAGATTTATCATGTTACTAATAGAAATACTCAATGAGGCAGTTTGTCTGTAGGAAAAGCATATAATCACTTTCTCATAGGGTATCTTTCTTGTTACTGGAACAGCCAGAGTGCTTGGCCATCGTTTGATTCATACTATATGTGTTATGGGGATGCATTGCACTGATCCAGAGGCTAATTTTACATAATTAACTTCATCACACAGACCAGTACTGTATCCTCCCCAAAAGAGACATAACATTCAGTTCATAAGATCTGTTCTCCAGAAGCCAGCATTGATTGACATTGATCTATATTAATTTTCTTTAATTCTTTATTAGTAGAGTCCTATATCAGTTGCTCCATTATTTTGACTAAGATCAATGCCAGATTGGCAGGCCTGTAATAACCTGCATCATCCCTTTTATGGTCTGACTATATCATCTGGCTTCTTCGCAAATAGTGGACAAAAATTTCACTGAAATTTTTCCCCAGGTTTATTATTGACACTCTTTCATTTTACCTGCAATAGTGGATTCTAGTTTAGGATGTGTTTTTCTTTTATCATACCTGGAAAATTCCTCTTTTTTGACCCTGCCATTGCCAATCACAGGTTTTTGCTATATGCCTTGTAGGTCACCTGATGAATATTCTTCCATTCCCAGCCTCTGATTTGTATCACAGTCTTCTATTTTTTCCAGTTTTCAAAATACCTGAGGACTTTTACTGATCAAACCATGCAGAAAAAACAGGCATGGAAAATCAGTCCTTTTAAACAAAGGGGCCAAATAACAGTGCGTTAAAAAAATGTAATCTAGTTAAAATTGATGTTCCTACATTCAAGAATAAAGTTTAGAAAAATCGAGGTTACATGTTTAGGTACTGGTTTCTGTTTTCTTTTCAGAACTTTTCTGTTTCTTGTAATGCCACAATTTAATTTCAGAATCAGATATTTACATTCTGGTGCTGAATTTACTGATTTAAAGCTCAGGGAAGAATTATCGTTAATACTAATGGCCTTTGGACTGGCATCTAATTCAGATCCAGATGATAATAGTTTAAACACAAAACTGGATGGGGGTAGTGCCAGTGTGGATATAATAAATTGCTTTACCATGGAGAAATTTCCATCTCCACTGAGGTTTTTAAGTTCATAGCCCTTCTGATTTACACAGCAGGAAATAAGCAGATACTATACCTGAATTAACCAAGTGACTGGACAGTAAATCATTTGGAGAGTTGGTGTGGAAACTTGACTTGTTCATGTCCAGAAGGCTACATTTCTTGCTGAGGAAGAAAAGATTGCAAATGAAGAGACATTTAAACACAGTTAATGTCTTTCTGTTGCACTTAGCAAAATTTTTGGGTAGCAAATACATTTTTTCAAATATAACATGATGCTTTTGGAGACTCATTTCTGATTTAGAGAAGCTCATGATCAGTGAGCAAGGGATTATCTTAAAAGATGGGGTAAGTACTTCAAGCTTACTGTAACTCAGAATGGTTATTCTGAAATCATTAGAAATATATGTAGAATCACCTATATCCTGAGTTTGTAAAGCAAAATAAGCTTTTATAGGGAGGAAGAATGGAAATAAAAGACAGTTTGTACATAAAGTGGACAAGAATTCTGAAGATAAGGGACAAACTGGAGTTTCTGAAATTTATTGCTTATTGTATGTTTCTGAGGTGCCAGTTTCTGAAAGCTCCCTATCTTGAGGAGCTCCTATTATTAAAATGAAAAGGCTGTTACATGGATGCTAGGACAGGAAATTATTATATATCACTAATTTTTGCTGAAGGAGTTGAGAACGTGATGATTTGTGTGCTGTTGTTCTAGATTTCTTGCAAGCATCCTTGCAAGAAAATGCACTTCTCTGAAGGTCTTGCTGAAGGAGGAAGTCCAGTGTGGATTACTTAAAGAAGGACATTTTGTGGTGAAGTTAAAACACTTGACTTCTTCCATTAATTTGAGGTACCCAAAATAGGTCTCAGACCTTTGTTGTATCAAATAATCTACTGGATCACCTTCTGTCGACTGAGAGGGAGTCTCAGTAAATGTAGGTCTAAGATGTTTGGGTTTGATTGTTGAAGTTAAGAGGTGTGATTCACTGTTCTCTCCAGTCAGGCCTAATAAGCAGCATGGAAGAGTGCCTGGAGGAGATTAGGTTAGCAGCTGGCAGAAGGAACCCTCATCCTATAAAGAGCAAAGCAGAGGGGATCCAAAATTAAATGAGACACTGGCAGGTGAGTGCAGANAGGCAGTTAAGGCAGACTTCCTTAGAAAACAAGAAGGAGGAATTTTGCCCAGGTATTCTGAGGAAGGTCTTTAAGGAAGAAGTCAAAACATCAAGGATAGGATCTGAGCATCACTTTAACTCTAGGAATCAGAGAATTGTCCGAGAGGCAGAGAAGTGGTTGCAGTAGTCAAGACAGACTAGATGACCCACAGAGGTCCCTTCCAACCCCTACTATTCTGTGATTCTGTGATTCTGTTTATCCAGCCACTCCTGATATATCAAGTGTTCAAACCCTTTTGTTATTCTTGTTGCTCTACCAGGAATATTACCACTTTACATCTACAATTTGTAAAGTGCAGTGTCCAAAATTGAGTATAGCACTTTATCTTGCTGGCACTGAGTTTGCTTGAAAAGTCTGCTCTGCCTTACTAATAATAGCCCCACGAAGACACTCCAAAATAAGATTTATTTTTCTAGTACAACAGTACATCATTGGTTTGTGTGGAGTTTGAGGTCCCCTTTCTGCGCCAGAATTTTGTCTTACATCCTGCCGACCAGCTACATTTTTGTATTTGTGCATTTAACTTCCTCATCCCTGGCATAGCATACTGCATGACCGTATGGTAAATTTTCTCCTCCTAATTTCACAAGTCTCTCAAATTTTTTTTGTGATCATTTTAGATTCCACTTTTTTTCTCCAATGTGCTTGTATGTTTACTCAAGCCTAGCGTCATTCACAAGCATTTAGTTATATTTTTAATTACAAGTCAGTGCTTGTATTTTGAATAGTACCAGGCTTAAGAAACATCACCGAGATATCTCTTCTAAGATCCCCTTCTAGTCTGATGCTAAGAAGCTCCTGACATTTGCCCTTCCAAAGAGATTTACCAACCAGCCCTATCTTACTAGAATTACACCTTCCTAACCCTACTGTTAAAAAACTTTTTCTAGCATTATATAGCATCTTCTTTTACCTTCTTTCTTACATGGCTTTTTATTAAGTCAGAAATTAAATTAGGTTATTTGGAAATATTTTCTATACTACATTTGTATTTTATTTATTTGTCTTAGATAAGGTGATTATCTTCTTGGTATTTTCAAATGGTTGCTTAATAATTTCTTCTAGTATCTGCCCACAAGTTGAAGTTAGGCCTACTAGTCTGTAATTTCCCAGCCATCAACTCTGTTTTTCATAGGTGGGTTCCATATTTGTCCCTCTTCACTCCCCTGGTACTTCTGAATCCTCCACAAACTCTCGAAGATGAGCACTAAGGACTCAGTTTGCTTCAACTAATTTCCTGCAAAATCTTCAAGATTCAACTGCCTCAAACATCTCTGCCATCATGAAATACTTTAAAATCATTCTTCCTGTGACACAACCCCAAACCAATCTCCTGTGTTAAGACAACTCCATCACCATCTAGTCACAAGTTACCTTCTTTGCCAAGACAAGCAAAACATCGCTGGGATACTTCAGCCCTCTCTGAATCTTTATTATTTGTCCTTTTTTTTTTCTTAAAAGTATTTTACTTCTTATTTATAAAGCATTATTTTCCTTCTGATGATAAAGCTGGAGTGCAAGGGTCACTGCCTCTCCACTCTCTCTTTGCAATGCAGTGGGCTTCACTGGGGGATCCAGTCTAGTGCTTGCTCTATAACTGACTGCAATAAGCAATTCAGTGGTGAAGTGGCATCGTCCCTATCGCTGTGCTGCTGCAATTGCTCTTTGATCACACTGCAATCCATACCAGTGAAATAATGCAGGCAATTTTAAACAAAGAAAGAAAAAAAAAAACAGAAAAGAAAAATTATTTCCCCCACAGCCCTTGTATAATTTTGTAGATTCTTTCAGAGCTCGTGTAGGCACAGCAGGGTGAAGCTACATGTGATGAGGTGCCTCAAGGTGACATGACTGCGTTAACACCTCTAAAAAGGAGAAGACACATTACCTGTCTCCCAAATCTCATATTTCATCTTGCTTTGCACTGGCTCTGGTGTTTGCCAAGCACTGTAGTGAGCCAGTTCAGCTTACTATCCTAGCAGAGAAATAACTAAAAAAGCAAAAAAGGAGTTGCAAATCTTCAGTGCTAGTGAATTCCAGATAGCTCTGGAAAGAGTCTATCCACCACTAGAACTGGCACACAGAAGTGCATTGGGTGGGTAAGGAGGCACTGATGGAGGTTAAAGAGCAAGACATCTCTCTCGAGTGATGCGTTTTTACATCAGTTCAGCCAAGTTACAGAGCTTCACCCTGAAGGGACAGGGAACTGCAGTCCATTGGCAGAGGTGGACCACTGGGAACCTCTTACAGTGGCTTTGCAGATAGGTAAAATCTGTCTTCCAACCATCACTCCAGTGGGTCCCTTCTTTTAGACTTAAACAGGCTTTGGATCAGCCCTGGGGAACACGGCAGTCAGAGTTTGCCTAACCCTCTGCAATCTTCATTTCCATGTAATGCTCCAGCTGTAGTTTTCACGTGTACATAATATCTGGAAGCAGTAACAATAATGATAGAAAGGGCTATGCAAACCATCTGAGGAGGAAGCTCACTCACTTGTCTGCACACCCATGCCCCAGCCCCCTTTATTCCTTTTAAATATTAAAGATTACATTCAACACTAAGAAGCAACTCTGATTTTCAGAAGTGCTGAGCTCCCATTGTCTTCAGTGGGCGTCATGGGTGCTCAGCATTTCTGAAAACCAGACTTATAATGATCAGCATGTTGCGAAAATATGTAACAGCTAAATATTTCCTGTCCTCTCCTCTCCACCCTCAAGCCAACAGAAAGGTTCTCCCTATCCCACATCCTGCTCCCTGTAGAAGGATCACTTCTGTCTCTCTATGTCACCACCCTCGTATCCCCTTCATCTAATGTCTTACAGGTCACACTCTTCACCTGGAACACGTTTGGTGGGATTCATCTGATTAACTGCGGATACCTGAAATGTGGGTGTCTGCATCTGGGCAAGTTGCCCTAAACTCTGCTCGTAGTCAATGGAGAGTGAGTCAGCAGAGTCAATGGGGCTTGGGGCGTGATTTCACATCCTAAAATAGGCATCCACATATGGTCAGATGACTCACACTCTGCACTTCATTGACTATATCTACTATACCTCCAGTGTCTTCAATGGGAGAAACTCAGGTGGGACGTCTGTATCAGATCCTTCAAGTGATGTGAAATTGCTGCATGTATCACATTCACCTCCTTCTTTAAGAACTGTTTCTGTCTTGGTGCCTATAGGGAATGAATCGAGTAATAAAGGGTAGTGAAGTGCAAAGATAATAGTAGGTTACAGCAGAAAGTTAGACTGAACTCTAGGTTGGATAAATTGGAGCAGTTTTACTGAATCCAGTGGAGTAGCTCTCCTTCATATAAGAATTTTGCTCAATAGAATGGAATAAAAAAAAAAAAGAAAAAAAGAAACAAAAGCTAAGTATGCCTGTGAACTGTCAGGGAGTATTCTAGGCGCTATCTTTCTGTATGAATTTATGATTCATCATATTTTCCTCCCAACTTCACTATTACTGTCCAGGCTCGGAGACTTTCCCCAGTGGTAGACAGTTTCTGCTCCTGGCCCTTGATTTGTACCGTGTAATGCTCCAGCCTGACACTGATTTCTGCTCGTAAGGACTGGTGGAGGACTGCTGGGACCCCTGTAGGACTGCAGGCAGACTGCAATCTCTAGCAATGCGAGCTCACATGTCAAATATCCTCCACCTCCTTCGCAATACAAGCTCGCTTTTATCCCCAGTTGTGTACCCCACCTAGAGATCTTAAACCTTGGTTGCTTCTGATTTCTATGATAATTTAGGAATTGGTGAGTTCCCTATGGGCAAACTCTCAAAAATCTGTTTGCAGAAATTAGCAATCAATTCACAATCTGAATTTTTACCCCAAACAAAGTGATTTTACCTGGTTCATCCTGGAAACTCCAAATGCAGGCAAAAATCCATGTCAATGCAGCCTAGCCAAGCAGGGAGCAGCACAGCAGGGAGAGCACAGTTATGAAATAGATATGTAAAAATCAGTGTGGAACATGGCAAAATAGAGAGTAATAAAAATAAATTGAATTTAATTAGTTCTCCTCTGGTCTACATTATTGCTATCACCATCTTCTGCTTTTCCAGTTCATCAGGCATAAGCACAGATGCTACTGCTACTTTCTACATATTTGAAAGACAAAGCCCACCCTCTCCTCAGCCTCAGACATTTCCTCTTAATTCCCTCATTCATTACACTATCCAGTTTAAAATTACCCTTCTGTGTTATAAAACCCACCATAAAGGGAGACCAGCCTCTGCCACAGTTTTCCTCTCTCTTTCATTATTAGCAAGCATTTCCTGGAGCATTTCTGCGGTCGGTGAGTCTTCCCTACAGCTCTGACTTTATCCTTGTGCCCCATTTTTCTGACTCATTTCAAACATGAGCTGAAAACAGCTCATCTCTCCCTAGCTTCTGCCTGTTAATTTCTTCTTCCCTCTGTTATTCTTTATCTATAACCATATTATATGACTCTACACCTTTTCATGGGTGCAGCTGGTATGAAAGGTTCTGCGTAAAGTATTGCAGTAGGTAGACAATTTGTCATGTAGTACAACAGCTAATGAGCATTTTAGATCTGGTTGGTCTGAGTTGCTGAAAATAGACTGTGTTACCAAACCTTTCATTTTGTGAAGACTGAACAACATGCTTGTTTACTCCGCTAGAGAAAATGCTAAGAAACCAAACTGCCTCGTCATCTTTCCCTCTCTTGTCTGTGCATGTAGATTTGTGAGCGGATTGCACCTACTGACACCCACAAATCATTGAACAATATAACAATCTTCCATAATGAAGCCCTGAGATCTGTCGCTGCTGAAGGCTGTAGTGCCACTCAGGGACTTGTTGACAAGCTTTAGGGCAAGAGATGGATGCTCGAGAATGAAAGAGCTAACATCTATCAGCCATAATTGAGCAAATTAATAGCATTGTGAAGTCTCTTCTTTGGTTAGCATCCCATGAAATGACAGTAAATGTGGCAGAGTTTCACTTACAGCCGCTGCTTTATTTTTTTTTTTTTTTGTTGTTGTTATCTTGTACACAATGTGTAACAACAATGAAACAAAGAGGCTTCCTCTACAAAATCAGCAGCAGTTTTAGCATTGAAACAAAGATGTAAAAGGTGAAGACCAAAGCGTATTCACCTTCCCCTCTGGTACTGACTTTGAAGGAAGATTTCTTTGCATCTAGACATCATTTTTGCCCCAGACATTGTCTCAGTCACAGGAAAAATCAGTAGGGGGCCGGCCATGGGATCTAGAAGCCCTGCCTTCTACTCCTCATCTTTGAGCTTGCACTTTGTGGCCCTTTTCTTCCCTCTTCTCCACTATTTCTGGACATCAATGCCTATACTATACTGCTGCACTTGCTGCAGAAAAAAAACACTGGCAAGTTTTCCTTGAAGCAGAGACTTTGCTCTGTTGTTGCTACCAGAGGAAGGAAATCTTAAGATAAAAGTATAATAGTCTCCACTGGTAGAACTAGTAAGAGAGTGCTCTTCACTCTTCTTACTGGAGGAAGAGAAAAGCCAGTTTGGGCCACCATAATTATGGACAGTTCTCCATATTTCAGACAACTTGATACTCTTGCTTTGTTTATGCTCTGAAGTGTAAATATAGTAGTAAATTGTTGGCACCAATGTCTTTAGAAATGACATAGAAACCATTCAAGGTGCTGCTGCACGCAGGCTCAGGTCTTTGCTATTTAGGGCAAAGCAGCACATCACATCAAACTGAATGTTAGAAGTAAACAGAGATGACGAAGTGGGGCCTGAGTACAGATCCAGAGGCAGTAATCGCTAGTATGGCACAGTATTCTGCCATACTCCCAGGCACACAGCTTAACCTATTCTGCTTTTTTCTGAAACAGAAAGTGATCCCAAGAAATCAATTTAGCTCTTTGAGTCTGTCACAAAGTTTTTCCAAGAGCTTTGAAATAATATTTATTTATGTTTCCCAACATCTAATTTTTCTTTTCTTTTTTTTTTTTTTTTGGTCCCTGAAGGACAGTAGTATTCCAGTATTCATCTCATTACACCATTTACAGAGTAAAATGAAGTTGTGTTATTTGCTTTTACTTTTTTAGTCTCTGAAATTACCCAGGTCTTCCAGATTTATTAAAAATAAACCTTAAGAGGGTCAGTCTTCTTCTAAGAATGTTCCTTTTTGTGGAACTTGCCTGGATTGTTTTTAAGGACTTCCTTCTGAGAAAAAAAAAAAGGAAAAATCTGATGTCTTGCTGTTTTCCCAACTGAACCAAATATTTCTCCTATGTCTGTCACTTGTCAGTGGGCTTGATCTTTCCACACTATATAGTTTTTTAAATGTACTCAGTTTCTAGTTGTAAGGACAGATGAAACATTCTCAGTCAGGGCTTCAGGGACATGCAGTCCTTGTGCATGATGGGCTTTCTTTGCAATTGAGTTCCTACTTCTTCTAGTGTTAGGAGATGGTTCATTCCCTAATTTTGCTTGATGCTTTCATTTTTGTTTTGTTTTCTCCACCTCAGTTTTGTTATTTATGGAAGTATTTATTTATTGATTCTCTGGAGCAGAAAAACTGCAGAAAATAAGCCAGCTTAAAAAATGAAACCATGCTATAGTCCCTGAATTTTGTGTGCTAACAGATAGAGGAGAGTGCTGGTTGATACTTAGTCCATACAGCCAGCATTATTTATACATTATATAGGAACATAAATGCATCAGTTTCTGTCTTCACATCTCTCAATTTGTTCCTTCCCACACCACTTCCCACTCTGGCTGTTCCAGGGCTTCACAACTCTTCTTTTGACAGCTTTCTTCTAATTTCCAGTCTGTATTTCTTTATGGCCAGTTTGCAAGCATTTGTCCTTGCGACAACTCTTTCAGTTAAACTAGCTTGTCTCCCTCGCTACTGTTTACTCCCCTGCTTTATTTATAGAGATTGGTCATATCCTTTCTCAGCCTTCATTATGGTAGTCTGAACCAGCCACAGGTAATATATACACATACGCAAAAGGAAACTCGCCATCTTCAAAACATCTCTTGTGGGATTTGAATTTGTTTTTCATAGAATCGTAGAATCATTTAGGCTGGAAAAGACCCTGAAGATCGTCGAGTCCAACCGTAAACCTAACACTGCCAACTCCAACACTAAACCATGTCCCTTAGTGCCACATCTACACATTCAGACTCAGTCACTTGGTGGTGACTCAATCACTTCCCTGCGCATCCTATTTGAACGCTTGACAACCCTTTCAGTGAAGAAATTTTTCCTAATATCCAAACAAAACCTCTCCTGGTACAATTTGAGGCCTTTCCCTCTTGTACTATCACTTGTTACTTGGGAAAATAGACCAACACCACCTCGCTGCAACCTCCTTTCAGGTAGCTATAGAGAGTGATAAGGTCTCCCCTCAGCCTCCTCTTCTCCAGACTAAGCAATCCCAGTTCCCTCAGCTGCTCCTCATATGATTTGTTCTTTAGACCCTTCACCAGCTTCGTTGCTCTTTGGACACACTCCAGCACCTCAATGTCTTTAATGTAGTGAGGTGCCCAAAACTGAACACAGTATTCAAGGTGCAGAATTTTTGGTGGAACAAACACCATAGTCAAAGTCTTCTAAGCCATAGACCAGCTTTAAGATTTCACAATTCTGCTTTGTGACAGTGATATCGCTCCTTTCAGGCCTTCAGAAGCAGTAGTGACTTTTAAAGAATTAATTGGAATATTTTCTCCTGACATCAGTGCAAACTGGTCCAGTTCCTCTGTGGAAAATATCATTCATTTGTAGAAAAATGAGCAAGCTACAGGGTGAGTTTCACGAGGCTGAACCCTAGGAGCAGGATGTCATGCAGGATCTGTCTCCTTCCTCCTTAGTTATGGAATATGTTAGGAGAACTTAGGACTTGCCACAGGTGATGAAAGAATGTGATAGTGCAGAAGTTTTTCCAGTGCCATCCTCCTACATTGTCCTGTCCTCCGTCTTTCCAGCATTAGCTCCTATGTTGGGGAATTGCACTAGGAAAACTAACAGTGAGAACTGCTAAACTGTCTGGGCTAGGGCTAGGTCATATCGGCCCCACTTCACATCCTCATTTCATGCATTCTGCTTTGCTAAGGACTGCTCAGCAGAAGATGAAGTCATCCCTTCCATAGGACGGCCACTGCTTATTCTCTCATGGGTCTGAGATTTGTGCACCAATGGTTCAAAGACAAGACGGTGTTCACATTTCATTCATTACAGCAGCCCCAAGGAAGGTGATATTCTGGACCAGTCTGGACTTCCTAATATGACTAACATTACTCTTACATACTATCTGTAAGCTAGGGCTAAGCTGCAGGCCATCATTTTCTCCGAAACCTGAGAAGCTTTCCCTATTCTCTCAACTTCCCTGTCAGCTTGCTTTTGTCAAAGTTAGAGTGCATGAAGAAGAAAAAAAATCTGCCAATTATATCTTCACTGTCTGCTGCTCAGGGGGAAAACACATGTCTTATGCATTATGATTCAGAAACCTGCTTGCACATTTTTTTTTACCAGCTTCTAAATTCTCTATACTGATCTGTCAGTTTAAGGAAAAACAAGAAGACCTCAATGAAGATTATGGTCCAATGAAAATATGTTTGGGGAGTACTTCAGGGTGAAAGCTTCCTCCCACCAAAGGGCCGGAAAAGTTACTAACAGCCTTGGTTTTGTCCTCATGAAGAAGAACCAGTCACTGATTTGATGGCAAGAATATTGGTGACTAAAATGAGTCTGTAGTCCAAAATCAGGTTTTATTTAGACATAGATTATTCTTGAATCAGAATCAAAAGAAAAATCCAGTTTCATTTGGTTTAAGTTCATTTTTACTTTTGACCTTCACATATAGTATGCTGAATCAATAACGTTCTCGGTATCGAAGGAAGGTGACATCCAGGGATCTGCTAGGAGCTCCTGAGTCAACATGACCTTTCTTTGATATCAGCGCTTCAAAAAAAACTGTTCTATGATGTCCCACTTTACCCTTAAGGTAATTATTTTTCTGACCTGCTTTAGGAAGCATCTCTCAGTGCGATCCACATCTCTATGCTCTGCACAGAGCAGACAAGTTCAATGATCACCTGGAAGCTCACTAGGGTGTCTGTGGCAAGGGACTAGTTGCTTCTGGTCTGGGGGTGAACCCAGCAGTATGGACAATGGGAGGACTGAAACATGGGGATAAACCCTAAAGTGATGATTGCTGCACTTATAGCGAGATGCTGACACTGCTGAAACAACACAACAGAGCCATATTTTGTCACACCTCTATTCGTCCTTTCCTTAGCAAATTTTCTACGTCAAGCTACAGGCAGTCATCTGGCATGAGAGCTGTATAAACGGCAGAGAAATTCCCCATCAGCTATTTTTGGGAAAAATCAATTCTCTCTGTATTCGAGAAGCTCTGAGCTTGCTAAGCTCTGTACCTTTTAACTGCAAATTACTCAAATACTTTTCCCTTATCATCAATACAGCACAGGGAAGCAAATCCAGTTTGGGGCTGAGCTGGTGTATTTTCAGGGTAGTTTAAACCAGGTGTTTTATAAATTTTTTTTACCTAGAAGTGCAGAACCTTGCCTCTTTTGAAAGCCATGGAAGTCCTGCTTTGATGCTATGGAGAACAGTCCAGCCCAGAAAGGTCCATAACCAACCAACTGGTGAGCATTTATGTCATCTACTGTGTTCATGGGGAGGGATGGATGTTGGCGCTCCTGCCAGATGCTCTGTTGCTGGTAACCTAAAAACAGGCAGCCGTGAAGCAGGCTGCTATAAAGTGAAGACAGAGAGGCAAGGTCAGGAACGAGAGGTTTTGGGTCCAACCTGAGCAAGCTGGGAGTAATGAGGGCAAAGAGAGACCCAAAAATTCTTTGTATTCAGTGGGCATGATTTTATACATCCACTTTGTTCAAACTGGGCCAAATTTTTTCCAGCGGGGGTGCATCTCCTCGGGAATGGTTGTGGGAGAGTAAAACACTAGTAATTGCTGTTGCCAAATCCATCAGGCAGGCCTTGTATGAACTGCTTGGCATTGTACAAGACACAAAATGGCTTGCCTTCAAACTGCTATTGTAATTTTCATCAGAACTGTGCTTCTGACTCAACACACTGTACTTAACACAATTTATGACTGTATTTCTCCCTCAATAGCTTTTTGTAGAGTGTGTGCAACCTATTCTGCAGACTGCTGGTTTTCTTACTTAGCATCTATTTTATGGTCTGCATTTTAAACTCCTTTAAGTGCAGGCAGTTGAGGAACAAGTTTGAGAGAGAGAGAGAGGGAGAGATATCACTACTCAATCCAAATTCCCTCATACAGTGTCTGTATACTCTTTATAGGCCAGTACCTTCTCCCCCAGAGACTGCGACATTTCAGGAGTAGACAGTACAATCCTGGTCTATGTAAATCACTTAAAATTATAATGTTCTGTGATATTCTTCCATATAGAAGATGGAGTGTTGGTATTGATATGACAGTAACTTTTAGCTGAGATCACAGACCTCTTATACTAGGCATTAAGCAAATCCATAGGGAGAATTTGTTCCTGCTTCAGAGAGCTTGCATTGTAAATAACTCTATGAGATAAAGGATGGAGGAATAAACAAAGGCAACCGCAGAAGATACACATACATTGTCAAATAACTCCCTTATCTTGGTCCCCTGATCATCCATGTTGCATAAATATTAATTCTCTGCCGTTTGTTTTTTTTGAGTGAACCAACTAGCCCGCTCTTTTTTCAATGAGCTAACTAATCCAATCCAAAATGAAACCTGGGTGTTTGTGGGATGAATCACCTCTGTCTGATGGAAACACACCAAGTTTTAGCTCCTTGCACCATCCAGAACCCTCCAGCACTCCACTAGACTTGCACTGTCAGCCTCCGGTGTCATGGTATATAATCCATCCTCACACAATCATGCCATAAAACCCCACTCTGGTGGGCAGCAGCAAAGTTTTCATGTGTTTTTGGCTGCTTTTATGTAGAAAAAAAAATAAAACAAACACAAAAAACTTGACAATCATCTCTTAGAGCTACAGAGGCACCTTGGTAAGTCCAGAGCCACACGCTGTGACGCTGCTGATCCATTTCAAATGAGCCAGTCCAGCACAGGGTAGATGCTACTCTGTACCATGTAGTGAAAATCCTATAGTAGACATTATTTAGCAGTGTAAATATAACCATAATATAGTCTTATGGCAGAAAAGTTTATTAAACTCCTAGTGTCCTCCTCCCAACTCCAGCTTTCCTACCACTGAGCCCCGCCTGGGGAAAGGGGGATGAAGGGAATATGTAAGTCTAATGTCTACAAAAAGCCTGAACTGCCACCAGTGAGCAGGATTAGCACTGTAGGAGTAAGCCAGCCCCACTGATGACGCCTGCCAATATAATGCACATCAAAAGTCAGATATGTCGAAGAACAACTTCAGACATTTGAAGTACTCTAACTTGTGCATAACTGATTACTTTTAGAGCTGAAAAATATGACATCAGCACAGGTTCAGGTTCATAAGTCGATGGATGACTGTTGTGCAGGTGAACTCCAGAGGTCATACAACAGAAACAAGCCTGAATCCTTTGGCTGAAGAATCAGCCACGTCCTCAGCAAGGCCCATACAATCAGAGAACATTGATTAGCAGAAGTGGCAGGAGCAGTGGGAACATGAAAACACCAGATTTAAAAGGAGTCTGTTAAAAAGATTTGGTTATGCTTTTCCACATCACTTGTATGCTCCCAGCCCCAAGGCTTTGTTATTCTGTCTGCAGTAAGTGTGAGGCATTCACTTCTGATCAGATGGTCTTCTGCAAAGCCTAGTAATCACTTACAGCCCCCCAAACTCCTCTGTGATGTATTGGCTTTTCCTAGCTCTTTGTACCCCAACACTTCTTGTAGATATTGACTGAAGACATCAAAGGCTTTAGGGGGTCTGATGTGATGTGATGATCTATACTGCGTGAGATCTTTCCTTAAACTCTTGAAATACTGTAACAAGCTGCACCGGCAAAAGATAAAACCTAGTTGGATGGCCTAGGAAGACAGCTTTTTTTCTAATACTTACAAAAGCCTAGTATGAAATCTGGGAGACATTGTGGCCAGAAATCTTTAGGTTAATTGTGTATCTCATGATGCTATGCTATTATTGGTAATAAAACTTTATTTCAGCCATTGATGTATGTGAGCAATGTAGCCACGTACATTACAAAGATGCTTCTCTTCCTTACTATTAACTTAATTTTATTAATTTCATTTGGCTTTACTTACAAGAAAAATTCACACTTGTAGAACATATTCCATCTGTCTCACCTTCTTATTTAGGATGCAGAGAGACAAGAGGTTTTCAAACCTTCGCAAAACAAAACCGTAACCTGTAATCTAGGAAATCAAGTCAGCGCAAAAATCTACCACACACAATATTCATCTCTCCTTTTCTGTCCCTCGTCCTCCTCTCACAATGCTGTGCTGTGCTTAGTTCTCCCAGCTTCCCTTCCCCCTGTCCTTCCCATCTCTCTCTTACTTGCCTGACTTTCCCTATCCCAGTCACAGTTCTGCCATGCTTTTGCTCAAAATGAAATAGCTTCTTCTTCTCTTCTCTCTTGTTTTGTTCGCAAGTCATCCTCCCAGGCTTCTGAACATTTTCTTTGCCTATTCCCGCCTCCTCCTCTCCTTCTACCTACCATATTTTGTTTCTTTGCACTTCATTTTATTTTATTTAATTTTTGAGATAATACAGCCAAGCTTAAACACAATATTCAAGGTGAGGGCATCTCATTAAATGATATAATGGCATTGTGCTACTTCCAGCATTATTCTCAGTCCTATGCTATCTGTACAATATGATTTTCTTTTCTTTTGCAGCTGCCATTGTGGATGTGGCAGGTACATTCATGGAAATGTCCACATTTGGACTCTGATGAGAAGAATTTGAGAATATCAAAGAGGTTACTACAGGCAGCTGTACGAGAAGCTCAGAGATGTAGTTCAGCAGGCAAAATCTTCACTCTTATTTTCCATGGTAACATTGGTAGGCTGGCTGTCTAGCTGTATAGAAATCTTAATCTGAATAGTTTTGTTTTGGTTTGTTTTTCATTGCAGGGGAGTTGGAGATCTAGGGAAGAAAGATTCCACATTGCTACAGAAATAATCTGGATCTGAGTTCATGTCAGTTCCCGGCACAGAACAATATTCAGACACTTTGTCTTAGAGTGCTTTTATTCCCCATTAACAAAACATTTCCTAACCTGACTTATTCACTGGGATGGAAGCTCTGTTGAGCTTGGAGGAGGTTCTTCTTGAATACTAAACAGCTTTCTTGAGCCCCTCTTCTGTTTAGTGGTCTTATCCCATGAGACTCTTCCCAGCAGATCTTTGGCCTCTTCACTTCATTGTTCAGTGCCATGGGATTTCTCTTCTGTATGGTAGGATGCTGTAGGGTGTACAGTGTAGAACTGATGACAGCACAGTGAAGGCACCTTGGGGACCAGCAGTGTGACCATGGACAAGACAATAATGAGGTGACCTTCTCTGGGGCTGGCCCCAGAAGTAACTGCTCTGTGAGCAAAGATATATCTCTTCTCCTGGGTTAGGGAAGTAAGAGGCAGGAATTGGTTACACAGTCGAGTCTAAATTAATCTTAATGAATTTCTAATGACGGTCAGTGGGCAAAGGATGTTATTTTGGAAGATCAGCAGGAGCATGTTGAGTTCTGCTGAGCAAGGCAGAAGGCAGCATGGCTTGAGCTGCTTCAAAGAAAACCAAGGTTTCCAGCAAATTGTAATGCTGTGGTCCAGTGGAAGCAGAGATGAAAATCTGGATATACTGGGGCAGAAAGGTCTAGAATTACTTTATGCATAAGCCTTGGGGTTAGGGGTTTTTGCCCAGTTTTTGGTTTGTTGTTTTTATTTTTAGAAACTTGGAGCCCACAGCACTGTGTTCAGGTTGACTTTATCACATATAAAGGCAAATTTCTGCCAACTGCACATCTGTCAGGGAGATCAAGTCTCCTCAGAGGAGATTTGGTTTATATTCACTTCTTGAAAGTGACATAGGGAGACACTGAGGCACCATGTCAACATGGACATTTTCATACAACTCTTCAAGTCATTTCCCTTGTCAAGCTGGCTCTGTACTCTCCCTCTTACTGTGTGTTAAACCTGTTCCCACAGCAAGCAGTTTTCCAGTTCTAGAACCAGTTTTATCCTGGCTGGTGTGTTCATTTAAAGCCTAAGAACAGTCAATCAATTCTGTCTTCACAAAGCTTTACTGGCTACTTCAAACAGTTTGAGAACAAAGTTTATGCAAAAAGGTTCTCTTCATCCCTCCTATTCCTTGCTACATATATTAGGCTAATGTTTTATATTCAGTTCATGAAAAAAAACAGTGATATGAAAATATAGTAGACTTGTACTTCCTCAAGACAATTAGAGTAGTGAGTTTCTTGTTTTCCCATACTAGTGGATTTAAAAATGCTCTTCTTATGAAAATATCCATCAACAGTGCTCTTAAGAGTCCATGAATGGAAGTTTTGAATGAAATAATCTTTACATTTCCACATTCTACTGTATATCAGTAGAGTTAAAGGAAATAGTTATCCACATCTGTAAATTCAGAGGGTATTTTTAACCATGGAAAATGCCACTGTGCAACTGCTAGCATCTCCTTTATCTGTTTACTTCAGTCACCAAAAAAGCACTTGTTAAGTCTATAATATCTGCTGGAAAGAATATGTGACTTATTCACCTGATACTGTGACCTCAAACTTTTCTCCTGAGTGCCTCACTCTTTGTACTTCACTGTCCCAACTGCAGGAATTTATATCATTGTCTACAGGATAAGGCTGGGGTTTGATCGCCATCTTTCCATGAAGAGGCCAGTCAGATTAAGTGGGGAAAAAAATGTATTTCAGCAGCAGCCTGAGTGACACATAATTAGATGCAAAGTCAAGCATGTGTTTATCTCAGAGCTCCCCCTTCCCCAGCAGTCCTTGGCCTCTGATCCCCCCTCATCTGCTCGTGTTATTCCAGTTCTTCCTTATTTCTCATTCCTCCCTACCTTTGCACCTCTTCCTGTCCCTATTGTGTAAAAGTGGAGGTTATCTGATGATATATTTGCCAAGTAACCCTATTTTTAGAGTAGTGTGGGCTATCAGGTACAAGCTAAGCATGTGAAAATACAGCAAATGCTGTGTATAAGGCAGAACAACAATGATACAACATCATTCCGTTTATCCAGTTGCTGCTGAAACAGGTAATTGCCGTCTTTAGCTGCCACTCAAAGTTCCTGGTTAATACAGAAAATGGAATACTAGAAAGAAAGAGACTGTTAAACTACAGGTTGCTTCACTCACTGATTTCTTGTCTTAATCTTCATTTAGCTCTGAAAAACATGCAATTTTTCTAACTTCTTAGGGATCTTGTTTTAATACTCAAGTACCTCAGCCTAGACCCTTAATTTTTACAAGATATAAAAGTTGTTTTATACCCAACTGCTTACACATTTAAGCCTCAGAATCCCTCAGCTGGTTTTAGTGCCACTCTGACAATGAAAAGGGCTAATTCAAGATCTATTCTTACATTTATAGCATCATAAAGAATGTTCAGAGTAAAGACTTCATTTGCATACATCATAAAAATAGACAAAATTATTTGCATGAAAGACTGTGCATGTAGCAGTGCTTTGACTGAATGAGGAATCTTGGGAAATATGTTTGTAAGATGCGAAAGAGAAGGGGGAGAAGAAGATAGCATACCAAACGTAGGAAGGCTTTCAAGGGGTGGGATGCTCTGCTTCTTTATATTGCTACATCCTTTGATATTTTGCAGTTTCAAGGCAGACATGAGCTATAAAGATCCCTGGGAATGCCTCAAGAGGTGCTAGGTGATGTGTGGCAGCTTCAGGGATTCTCTGGGTTGAAAGTGATAATTGGTGCTTTTCCCGGTCAAGTCTAGGATTGTACTGGTCTGGCCAAAGCTTGAGGGAAATCCCAGCGGTTGGTTGTGGATATTTAGCACGCATCATTTGTCATCTGTGTCTGCACCCCAGATTTCTCTCTGGTGTGTTTTGGTATTACGGAAGCCAGTAGCCTGCGTTGGAAGTATGCTGATTTATTGTGTGATAGGAGAATCTAGGTTGGTGGCATACTTTTACAGCATAATGTGGTGTCCATTAAGGATTTTCTGGAATTTTACACCAAGAACATGGAAAATAACCCTGACAGTCTACCCTGATGGTACTAATCTCAGCCATGGTTGCATCACTTTTTATTGCCATATCTACCTTTTTTTAGAAACTAATTTTGCTTTGAGTTTTGCTTACATCAGTGTGCAAGTATCACCCTCTGTGGTACTCGAAGCAAATTTGAAGCCAGAGGAGCATGAATTTAAAAGACACTAACAAGAACCTACTTCCTACTGCTCTGAAAACTGCTTGGCCACTTTCCTGCTTTGGGGCTTTGAATATACCCCTCCAGATGTTCCCAGTTCCCTGAGTCTTTCAGATAGAGTTTAGTTTTCCGTAACTCAGTTCTTTCCCCGCTAAAATGAGAATTGTCAAAGACTGTGGTGCACTCAGCAACAGTGCTATGTAAATCCTATGGAAAGACAGATCTTGAGAGCTAAGCAAAGGAGCCTAAAGACATATGTGACAGGTTGTGGCTGTCCTGTGGTCTCCTCTCTTCCAGCTAATGACTGTGAAGCAAAATTGCTATTGGAATGAGAGGGCCTCAGGAAGTGTTTGAGTCCTGTGGTTGAGTAGTTATGTCTAAAGCTGGGGTGATTAGCTGGTGCTACGGGGAAAATCACTCAATACGCATCAGGATTTCACAGCCCTCTCTGATCCTGCCCTCATGTAAAGGTTAATGGATCCATGAATTGCTGGAGCAAATAGACCTTACTTATGGACCCTGCTGACAAGGCAGCCCGTGAGGACCACAGGTCTAGTACCCGTCTGTCCACCAAATCCCTGCCACTACAGGATGGGTCTCCCTGTGGGTTCGAAGGAGGGACGACTTCTGTCTGCATCATTATCTGCACGTTTTCACCTGCATTTCACACGTTTAATTCATAATAAAGTTTGTGAGCGTGTCTTCATATTTCAGTAGTTTCAGAAGACTGTGTGTTACTAGGCATTAGAAATCCCACACAAAGCAATTTGCAAGATATGGAGTTTCTACTTGTCTTGGCCCAAATCTTCATGCACAGACCCCTCCTTCCTACCCTTTGCCTGCAATTTAAATGACAAGAAATGTGCCGTGCTTCTCACGCTGGGACCATGCAACGATTGCTACGCACACATACAGAAGCAGGGACAGATGCATTTCAACAGAGAAGTAAAACATATATGTCTTGACACTCAGTTTTAACCCATTGGTATAAAACAATTCATGTATTGTAGTGTTATTGCAGTGTGATTGTAGCTTCAGTGGCTGGGACTCTTTGAAGCTGAGCTGCTGAAACTAGAGGGGAGTAGGTAAATGATGGGATGTTGTTGCCTGCCTCTGTCCCCCATCATCAAACAGATCTGAGTCCCCATAACAGCACAGATACAAGCACTGGGTCTCAGACTCTTGCGAACTGAAGAGCATCTTACCCGACCTGTTGTTTCTCCCTGTTCTCAGCTCCTGAGATCTTGATCTTGTTGAGAGGAATCTTCATGAAGAAAACAGACTAGAAAAAAAGAGATGAAGGGAGGGGGACAGCAAAGGGAAGTTGTGTTGTATGAGCTCTGCTGATTCATAAGGCTTGTGAAAAATTTCATGCCGTGCATAGCCAAGTTTAACGTGCTGTCCAGTATACACCACTTTCTCTTATACAGACCAGTAATTGTGTTCCTGGAAATGGAAATGTTTTTCACTTTTAGGATTTTTTTGTCAGGAGTGGTATCTTTTGAGCTTTGAAACAGAATCCCCTTTAGGTGATCTCCAGCAGTGTGGTACAATGAACAAGACAGCCACTTTGGGTGTGATGCTGGCAACACCAGCTAGTACTTCATACCATATTACACAGCAGGGCAGGAGCAGCTAATGAAGTGCTACCTAAGTAAATAGTCATTTGTGCAGCTCCGATTAAACCTTTGGAAGTATTTCCAGCAGAGCATATAGCACTAATGAATCTCATTATTACAAATTGCCAAGTAGCACCAAGTGTACGGTGAGACCTTGCCAGTCAGCAATCTGCGGCCACAAATCTTGCAGCCGTAACTTAGCATGGACGTAGTTTACACCATGAAGACAAAGGATTTCTTGAGATGAGCTCGGTGAAGTCAGCCTGCTCAGATGCTATCCTCCTCTGCTATCTGCCTGTCATTCTGCATATCTCCAGGCTCCAGTCTTCCTCTCTTTCTCCCTGACCTCACTTTTACCGTCTGTTCTCACATTCTTCTTTTCCAGGATTAGCTCTTTGATTTTTTTTTCTCCCCCCCCTCCCCTGAATCATACCAAACAGACAGAAAATAAGAATATCCAGAACAACACAAAATCATCCCTTGTCCAGTTCTCTTGGCTTCTTTGCTAGAGCTAATGCAGAAAAGATCAGCCGAATAACATCAGTCTGTGAGGTTTCTATCACTTTTTTTCCTCCTCTTAACCTTATTAATATTGCAGCTGTCGCACTCTATAATCTCATGTGTTAGCTTTACCCGGGCACACAACTCTGTGTTGATTTGTTTATTTTAATCAAAGTTTCACTGCCTGATATTTTTCCCTGTCCAGACTGGAACAGAGAAAATGAAATTTCAACAGAAAACACACACACAAATCGTTAATATTTGACCTCTGGAAAGAATTCATTTATTAAACATTTTTTTCATCCCTTCGGGGTATTCAGAGACATAGTTTCTTTGTGTGTTACTTTGGTGGTAATACTAGAGCATTTCCCGATGGGCTTCTCTAAGTGATCTCAAGTGTATACTAACAGCCCTTTCCCTTTGGCTTTCATGACTGTAACTTAGTCACGGGGTCCCCTTTGGGTGATGTGGGTTTTTTTAGGTGCAGGGTTTTTTTTATTTGGGCTTTTTCGGGGGGCAGTTTGTTGTTGTTGGTTTTATTTTTTGTACAGCTTACAAGAAGATGGTTTGTCACTGCTTCAGTATGAAGTATAGGAGCCTTCTGCTGCAGCTCTGGAGTTTTAACAGATGGAGAATATTAAACCTTCATATATATCTAGGTATTTTTCAGAGTGTAAAAGGATTGATTGCCACGGAACAAGACACTAAAAGTTAGTCATTGGTTTTTCTCATACTGAAGCATGTTTCCCTCCCGATGGTAAATGGCTCCAGAAAGATGTTGACATACCGATCATCTACTCATATCATTCTGGGTGGTGGATGCCCTTATACACAATTTAGAGATTGAAGGGCCTGGAAGTACATATTAAAGGAAATTAAAAATCCAATCAAAACAACATAATAAAAACAGGAACCAGAATTCCAATTGCAACACTAAGCACTAAATCTTGAATGGGGTTGCTTCAACAAGCTGTTTGTCAAAGTTCAACAGAAGAAATCTTCTCCATTCCTGGGTGAAAAAGGCAATATTTCTGATGAAGGAGGACATGGGATCATGCCATGAAGTGGTGTTGATGGACTCACATGGCCAAATTCAAGGGTTGCTGAATCAGTGGGAATTTAAAAATGTTACAAAAGGTAGCAAGAACAGTTTCCACAGCTTGACGGTGGAGCATTAACTGTGGCGCAGTCTCTCGTCTTCACAGCAGCGTGGGCTGTGGGACATTTCTAGCCTCCAGGTGCTGGATCATGTCACAAGGTTTTTCACATTGGAGACGGGAAAGATCTGGGTCTGTGGAGGAGGGCTGGCCAGTTTGGACATTCTGGTATGGATTTATACCTTCTCCTCTGTTCCCCTCAAAAGCTATACATTTTCACTACATGGAGTATAGTAGGTAAGATCAGACCCCAGGAATCTGCTTATACCAGTTTATGCCAGAGGAAAAATGACAATGCAGGTAGTCACCTTCCTACCTTGCCCTGCTTCCCAGACCCAATCCCAACCTCAAACCAGTTGTCCTGCAAGACAAGCACCTCTCTTGCACTGCCTGGGTTATGAAGCACTTGCCAGGGGCTGGAGTCCGCACCTTCTCTGTTTCAGAGCTGCGCAGCCACACACATGCCATGTCTTTAAGGGGTGCAGGAGCAGGAGATGTGTGTAGCACTGAGCCCACACAGCAGCAATTAGTGATGATTTCAAAGTTTTCTTAGTTAAACTCTCATTGTATCTCACCAGCCCACTCTTTCCCTCCACCCGATCCCTCAACAGCCAGTTCCCTCTCGAGATCTATTAATATCCTGTGATTTACCTACATATAGAGTATGTTACTTTTTGATTCGCACCAGGCATATGGAACAGATGTCCCTTTGCAAGGGATTTATCAGCAATTACAAATAATACAGTGTAAATAAGTTTTCCAAGACCTTCAGTTATGCTTATTAGCTTGAAGCTAATGAGACGTGGGATCAAATTTAAATCCACCAGTCTATAAATTTGGGAACGAAGAGGCTTGTGTAGGTCCACAGCGTTAACAACTGAATATGAAGCCAGTACAAAGCACTCCAGACATTCGATACAAAGCTCCTCAGGATTTTACTAGGAGCTTTGCATGAACTAGGGTCACAATTCGATCTCTCATATATTTATCCCAGACATTACTCAACTTAGTCTTAGGGCTGGTATTTTAGACCCACAGACATGTGCATCGGGTGCTTTAGATAAGAGTACATCTGGAGACTCCAAGTCCTGTATCTCCTTGGAGCCCTCCTTATTAGACTTATTGGGGGAAAAAAACCAAACTGACAAAAAAACTGAAACACAAAATCCCCAAACAAAACAGAAGATGCCCACCACGTTTATTTTAGTAGCTCCGCTTCTGTACATCAGGGTCATTTCTGCAAGCCGATCTTTGCAATGCCTTCTCTTCCTTCTACTCCCTGTAGGAAATCCTGTCATTTATACCCACATACACACACACACACGTGTATCTTCTGCCACAGATTCTTTTGCCTTAAATATTAGAAATAGCTATTAGTAAGAATGAGGGAGAAGAAGGGACTGATGGACAGAGAATTACTTGGTTAACCTTCTCTATTTCTCATCTTCAAAGAGGAAATGTCTACTGGTCTACCCCAAATGTATCTCACAGATACTCAGGGTAACTGACAGGTATATAATGTGCTGATTTTCTGTTGTTGGATCTTGGCTGATACTACAGAGGAGATGAGACAGGATTAAATACACATCAGAGAGACAAAAAGTGCAGGAAGGCAAAGCAGTCTTTGAAGTCTGTGGGAGGTATACCTGTTTACTCCAGCTTGGAATTTGTATCAGATTATTTAATTCTTTTTAAGACTGTATATTAACAGGCTTTTTTAATAGTGCAGCTTTAAGCAAGTAAGTCACTGAGTAGTCTCTAGCAAAACTACTGTGTTATAATTCTGCTGTCCGTGTCATGATCAATAATAGATCATCAATTCCACTGCTCAGTGTAAAGTGAAAGTACATTTCTCCTAAAAGACTGTCTAATACAGGAAAACGTTTTTTTCTCTTTTCTTAATATATGTTTAGAACAGATAGAAAGGGAGATTCTATTTTGGTAGAGTTAAGTCACTAAATACATTTATAATAGATATAAAAGTGAACAAAGGGATGTTAATTCAGGAGGATATTCAGCAGATATATACAAGAGTGAAAGGCATCCTGGAAAATTCCAAAATATGTTTTTAAATATCATCATCCAGCACAAGGTGCCCAAATTGGCTTTAGAAGTACATTGTTGTTATTAGGAGTTGCTATAATAAGCAGAATCAAACAGCAGCCATTTCCTAATGGGGTTTTATAATTGCTTGTTGGATATTTCTGGGTTTTGGCTCAGAGCCTTTTATTCTTGTTGCTAACAGAAAAAGTGTAATAACCAGTAGCTGCAGCCTACTGTGGAGGACACCATCCAAGTTAGGGGAATATGTAATGAGCAGTTTTGATTCACATTCTCTTATTCTTTAGAAAATAATTCTAGTCTTTAAAAGGCTCCATGCACCACTTAACTCAATAATTGGCAAGAGCGGATGAAAATACAACATTCTGCAAGCAAAGTTGCACATTTCAGATTACTCTGTGAGGAGAGCGGGCACTCTTTGTCACATATTCGTAACTTCTTTCCGGTACTCAATAACCACTTGGTATCAGGCCGTCAGCAGAATCTTGCTCTGCCTTGTATGGAAGGATGCTGCTTTCATGGTCTCTGGAGTATGTTACAGGCACCGTTACTTGGGGCTCTTCCACACCACATTTTATGAGTTAGGCTGGACAGCAGCTGAGTGATGGCAAGGCAAGGTAACACCTTGCTTTTCCAGTCCACAGGGAAGAGAATTCCATATGAAAATGGCCACAGGCTAGAATGGTCAAAAAACCAGCTTTTGTCACGATAGCTCCCATTTACCGTATGGTGCAACAATCTTCAGAAAAATCATTGCGAATAGGGCATCTCTCACTTAACTTTAGGTGTTTACAGTGTCGGTGTCTGCACCTGGTACCCATAGGTGTCTAGATTCCCATTCAAGTTAGCGACATTTAAGATAGAGGTAATCTAATAATGTATAAACATCTGTGGCAGGGTGAGCAGGTTCATGCCTTAAACTCCACTGTTCACTAGCTTGTCGTTGAATTTTAAGTATGCTCAGGTCTGGAAGAGAGAAAGAGAGAAAGAGAGAAAGGAAGAAAGAAAGGAAAAAAGGAAGGAAGGAAGGAAGGAAGGAAGGAAGGAAGGAAGGAAGGAAGGAAGGAAGGAA
>Ga0065711_1007797_pt1 | contig 32951 bp, 19 predicted proteins | sample Hoacrofraction12_FD_59098 | JGI IMG/M metagenome (GOLD analysis project Ga0065711, IMG submission 59098) | Hoatzin crop microbial communities from Cojedes, Venezuela - Epithelial fraction 12 v2 (version 2) | ecosystem: Host-associated > Birds > Digestive system > Esophagus > Crop | place...
TGGGGGGTGGGGGAAGAAGGTTTCTGGTTTTGTAGCTTTGCTATCCATGCAATGCTCTCTTCCAAAATACAGCTGTGATAATCAGAATCAGAACAATTTCATAGAAGCAAGGGTTTTAAAGATAACTTACAGAAAGGGCTTTCAAAGACCAGAGACTGGTTTTAATCTCCTCTCTGGAGGGCAGCACATAATGCTAACCCTGTTTTGTAATTTTATCTTTAGGTAATACTCTTGAGTTTTGTAATTTCCCTTTAAAAGACTTTTAAAATTATATTCAGAAATTATTTTATTGAGAAAAATGATATACTTCCTTCATAAAAATGTTTAGACATCTTCTATAGAAAACATTTTGGGCAGGGTAAGCATTAATTTTAAATTTCCAATGAAGTACAGGCTGGAGTACTTATATGTGCCACAAACACCGAACAGTATGCTGTTCCGAAGAAAGAAAATTGTTAAATCACTAGAATTAGGATGATCTCTCTCCCACTGTCTATGCCATCGACAAAGCAAGTGTGAAGAAGATAGTTTTTTTTTTTAAAAAAAAAAAAGCCTTGCTTGTTGGGCAAGATGAGAAGGCCATTCCAAAACAGTGAAAACCAGAAACCAAAAGGATGCAACAGAGGTTTAAAAATAGCAGGCTTAAATAAACTTACAGATAAGTATCTCTGTGACATGCAAATATAAATGGTCACATAAAGTGTGGGTATTCAGACACACCGTAAATACGGAGAACATATGTTGTCAAGGTATTGTTTTTGTAGGATATTTAAGGTAATATCTTACCTTAGTGTTTGTAAAAATTTTCCCAAATGTCCTACAAAGTCTCCAGAAAAATCTAGAGAACTCGTGGACACAGGCAGTTGATGCTACATTGATCCTGCCAACTATTTCTATAAGCTGTGGTAGCCTAAAAATCAGGAAACAAAAGGATATTAAACACTACTCTGATCTTTTGTTTCTCTCCAGTTGTATTTGTACAGATTTAGTTTGTATTAATATAGACACACACAGCACTATTGATTTGAATAAAATTATCTACATGTTCAGTACAATTCCTGACCCTTGAAGAAAGCAAGGGTTTCAGTGCCAGAGAAGTCTGACCTATGCTTTCAAACATCTGTTACTGAAGAACAGTATAGTTCAGGAGATAGTCAGAAGACAACAACATTCACTTCAACAGAGACTTGACTACACCAGTGCAAAGATGAAAGAAACAAAGTTTTGGAACAAGTAGTTACCTATACATTTGGTTAAGTAGTTGATATTTTCTGAATAAAATGAAAGTCAATTCAGTATGAAAATTAAAATGCCTAAAAAAAGGTAAATATTTTCCTCTTTAATAATTCTTCAACACAATCATACTTCAAATTCCTATGTTCAATAATTGTTAAACATAATCATGCTGAAGAACTGTTAATTTTGACACATTTTAAAATTAGGAATCCTACGATACAAATTAACTCACAGTTGATTGACTACCCATAGCAAAGTCTCCCAGCCCGTGGTACCCTCATGTTCCAGCTGATAGTCATAGAGTTGCAACAACACCGCTAATTGTTCACGGCTTCCAATGATGATGGCCACATCCTGAAGAGGCGACACGGGTCGGGGAAATCTAGTAACTGTAACAGCAGAACAAGTGATTGTGAACAAAAGGTGATGAAAATACCTTGGAGGTGATGTCAGTAAAGATAGCTAAGAAAGTCTGAAACTCTTCAGCATCTTCTGTGTAAGGCTACCAAGTTGCTTTCTAAAAACCGGAGTTTAATCCATCTCTGAAGGGATTACATGACCTTCACTTAAAAAGAGAAATCACCGGTATATAGAGATTATGGAATTATCATTGCCAGCATGGCTTCACCAAAGGCAAATCTTGCCTGACCAACCTAGTGGCCTTCTGTGACAGAATGACATCATTGGACAAGGGAAGGGCTACGGATGCCACCTATCTGGAATTCTGTGAGGTCTGTGACACAGTTCCTCACAACATCCTTCTCTCTAAATTGGAGAGAGATGAATGTGATGGGTGGACTGTTTGGTGGACAAGGAATTGGCTGGATGGTCACATCCAGAGAGTAGTGGTAAACGGCTCAATGTCCAGATGGAGACTGCTGACAAGTGGTATCCCTCAGGTGTCTGTATTGGGACCAGTACTGTTTAGTATCTTCATCAAGGACCTAGACAGCAGGATCAAGTGCAGCCTCAGCAAGTTTGCAGATGACACCAAGCTGAGTGGTGTGGTCAGCATGCCTGAGGGACAGGATGCCATCCAGAGGGACCTGGACAAGCTTGAGAAGTGGTCCTGTGTGAACTTCGTGAGGATCAACAAGGCCAAGTGCACCGGGGCCTGGGCTGGGGTAACCCCCAGTATCAGTATAGGCTGGGGCATAAAGCGATTGAGCACAGCCCTGCTGAGAAAGACTTGGGGGTACTGGTGGACAAAAAACTGGACATAAGCCAACAATGTGCGCTCACAGCCCAGAAGGCCAACCATATTGTGGGCTGCATCAAAGAAGTGTGGTCAGCAGTTCGAGGGAGGTGATTCTGCCCCTCTGGTGAGACTCCACCTGGAGTCCTGCATCCAGCTCTGGAGTCCTGCATCCAGCTCTGGAGCCCTGCATCCAGCTCTGGAGCCCTCAGCACAGGAAAGACATGGAGCTGTTGGGAGTGGGTCCAGAGAAGGACCACAAAAATGATCCGAGGGCTGGAGCACCTCTGCTGTGAGGAAAGGCTGAGAGAGTTGGGGCTGTTCAGCCTGGAGGAAAGCAGGCTGTGGGGAGACCTGATTGCAGCCTTTCAGTGCTCAAAGGGGGCCGATAGGAAAGATGGGGACAGACTTCTTAGCAGGGCCTCTTGCGATACAACAAGGGGTAACGGTTTTAAACTAAGAGTAGATTCAGACTGGATATATGGAAGAAAATTTTTACAATTAGGGTGGTGAAACACTGGCACAGGTTGCCCAGAGAGGTGGTAGATGCCCCATCCCTGGAAACATTCAAGGCCAGGTTGGACGTGGCTCTGAGCAACCTGGTCTAATTGAAGTCGTCCCTGCTCATTGCAGGGGGGTTGGGCTAGATGACCTTTAAAGGTCCTTCCAACCCAAACCATTCTATGATTCTACTATCCCAAAGAACACACCGCAGATTTACAGTTGAGTGACCTGCAGGCAAGGTCTCCTCACTTCTGTCGCTATACTTTAGCCATCTAACGGTTCCAACATTTATTAATGAAGCAGTTTTTGGCACTCCCCACTCCCTCCTCCAACTCCTCAATTATATGAATTATTAGAAAAGAGTAATTTACATGAAAAAAATCAAGACCTCAAAAAAATTCTAGTCCACTAAAATATCTGGGGATTGAAAGCCTGCTACACCAACACTGCTTTTATTATTCTCAATTTGTGTATAGCATACTCAAAACTATTTAGCAATGAAGTTAAGCAATAAGAACATCATCTTTCCTACTGCAAAATTCAAGAAAGCAAGCTTGCAGTTGCTGCAATGTTACTGGATTAGTGAAAAATACATGAGATTTTTTCCTCCACTTCTGTGAAGGAACAAACTGTCCGACTAGGCTGAAGCCTGAAATTTTTTAACTCCTTGTTTAAGTAGTAGCCACTCAGGGAAAAAGTGCTCATCTTTAAACGACTGAAGTCAGCTGTATGAGTTTTACCACAACATGTTTAACATCTTCACAGTACTATCATACAGTAGCGTACTGCTAGCTACTTTCCAAATTTTCCTTTAAAGTTGTTACCCTTTCTCTACNTATTCACACACAGCACTATTATCAGCATGTGGCAGGTATTATCAATAATATCCTTAAAAAGTATTTGTAACAGGAGAAAATATTGTACAGGCTAGGATTGCTGATCTAAGTTCACGACGAGGCCATTCAGTCTGCTAAGATATTACGTAGACGCATAACAGATGGTGAAGCTCCTGCAGCAGGCTGCATTTTTCCCACTTCATAGCATTTTTTTTATTTTTAAAAATTAACTGAAACTGAGGCCAGCCTTCTTGAGCTATTATTGGCCATTAGTGGAAATCAATTCTTTGGAAATCTTTAGTAAGTCCAATCAAGGACTGCTTTGCTTTCTCAAAAGCTTCTTTTAAAAAGTAGAGGGAAATAATAAGAGATGAAATAAAAACTTATTTTGTGATAATCAGGTCTCTCAAGAGTAGAAATAGGTGGAAAAAGGAAACATTACTTAAGGATCTGCTATGGGAGACCAACACGATAAAAAACATTTAAGAGGCAAAACAGAAGACAAAACTGTATTATTTTCACAATTTATGTTGTATATTAGGACAACACAGTATTTCATTGCAGACTCTCATTGGATTACACAAAGCTGTCACTGGGCACAAAGAAGCCATTTTGCCTGTAACACTGCTAAGTAAATACAAGAAAAAAAAATCCCAAAGGGTACTATTTAATTCTCCTTTATTCTACTGGCAATCATTTCATAAATATTGACGACTTACATATTTCTTCTGCATCAATAAGCTGATATTTGTAGTTAGTTAAATAGTTGATAAGGGTTCATGTCAGACTGATTTCTTTCACAGGACTGAAGGAGGAGCAGAGGGAGGAAAGGAAATAGAAAGATGTTTTGCCAAAAAGGGAAAAACAGGACAAAGAAAAAACTAATGAGAAGACAAATCTTCCCATGTCGGAACCTGTCTTTAAAAAAAAATAATAAAAAAAGATCTGTCAACTCAGCAATGTTAAAGAAAGAAAACTCACAACATGACAAAGGTTCCCTGAATTCTTCTGTGTACTTGCTATACATGAAAATACAATATAAAGAACAGATGGATTAGAAAAAAGGCTTGGGGACATAAACATAAATCATTTTTATACAGACAGTGTGCTATAAACACCTGAAGTTTACACTTTACACAGATTCTGCAACTTCTGTTTATGTAGTAACCTGCAATACACACAACTCCCGAATGTGGACTATGGACTACTTTCTGCAATTCTTCCTCTGCAGTTAATAGTGATTTGAGATTTGTCACTGAATTACACTTAAGTTTATAAGAAAATCCACATACCAGAAATGAATTATTTACCTTCTATTTGCGGTACTTCTCCCTGAAGTCTAGCCTTGTTTGTGAAGGGCGCATTCTGTAGCACCAGTGCAAACAGTGAAGGAATCAATGACTGCAGAGCAGACAGATACATGTGGAGCTTATGTTCATCCAAGCCATGTTCTCCTTCCTGAAACAAACAGGACATTTATTAGAGTTTTCGGTTTGGATGATGTGTTGCTTAAGCATAAATCCCCTGGCAAGAGATAAACACACCTGTGATGAGCTTCTACATAGAGACTCTAATTGTATAGCAATTTATCTTAACCATAAGCTCACTTTGTGTAACCATCCAAATTGCCTTGTCACCCTTCAGTCACTTCTGCTCAAAAGATTCAAGCAACACAGCCTTTGGCATTTAGTTGTTAATGTCGCTGAACATACTGATACTCTGAAAGAACATTTTTAAGCACATTTTAAAAATCTGAATCCTTGGTCTCAGGCACCAGTGCATCCAAAAACTGAATAAACCAGTTGCCTGTACTCTGAATACAGTCATCTTGGTTAAGTGTGTTAAGACTGTTATGAGATACCCTATTTTCCAGAACTTTCCAGATATCTACCAAATCAAGCGTGCAGACAAACTGGCTGATAATGGCAAACGACCCAATTAAACCATTCAATTCTACTTTTTTTTTTTGTTTAATAAATACCACACTTTATTAAAAGCTACATTATGTGACATTACAAACAATTTCAAGATAGGGCAAATGCACTCAGCATAACACACCTCATCTGGTCACAGCCCCAAGCAAGCTTTCATTATTGTGCTTTATTATAAAGCAAAACATCGTTAAAGATGAACATGGGTTTTTGGGAGAACGTTGGTGCTGGCTTTTTTCCCTTCTTCCAAAGGACAAGTTATGTAGTTACAACAAGAATCTCCAGGAAATCTTTTCCCCATAGAACATTAAGTAGCAATCATTCACATTTTTGTATTTTTTAAAAAAGCCTGCGTACGTAATAAAGATAGAAGGAAAATTCTCCACTGTAGAAACAGCTGAACACATACCCTGAGCAATTTTTCGATTTTATTAAGCAGTGTAGGTATAAGATGGAATTGTAAATTTCCCAGTTCTGTTGTCCAGGCAGCATAAGCAGGTAAAAATACTTGATGTGTTGCACTAACTACACGTTCTGAAGGGTCTCCTAAAGCTGAAAGCAGCAGTTCAAAGCCCTGAAAAAGACAATAAAGTAATTTTTTTCCTAGAATTTATGCTAAAGTTTCCCACACAAAACATGCAGAGTGGAAAAAGATTATAGTCTAATTTTAAAACTTCACACTAATAAAAATAAAACAAGGTAGTACATGGAGGCCTTTCAACAGATATTCCCACCACATCTACCAGGCAAACAGTGGGTGGTTCGATGATTCTGCTAGTATTTCTCTACAGTAAAGTTATCAGAATCTGTACAAACACATTTTACCACTCTGCCTTCAAAAACTCAAAGACAGGATTAGAAGTTCTTAATTTTCACTTATCTGAAACATTATTAGGCAGTACTAAGTTGAATGACAAGTAGGCTTTGTTGTAGTACACATCCCAGGTAGCAAGTGATGATATCAAATTGGTAACAGTATCAGGTGGGCAATGAAGCCGTATGTTTTTGAAGGCAAATTATGAATTATCAGAGAATCTTCTGTATAAGGCTTATACCTGGGGTTCTACTGATACTTGGAAGTATGTGTTTTAGATTTGGTCTTGGTGACACAATAAAACCAACATTCATACAAACCATCAAAATTGTTAAATGTATCTGGAAAGATTTAATAAAGATACATGCAAATATGCATCCCCCTATTCATGAAATAACCATATAAGACATTTTATACATACAGAAGCCAAACCAAATTATACCTGTTGATATTTGTCTGGATCATCAATATATCCCATAATGATGCCGAGGCTTTTGATCACGGCTTCTCGTACCAGGTCTGCCTTATCTTCCATTAGCATTTGCTGCAGCATGGAAAGTACTAATGAACTACGAATCTCTTTCTGTTTGTAAACAAGAAACATACTTGTTAAATCCAATGAAACACGATATGCAGGTTTAGTATCAATTTTTATAAACAATTTGCACATCTATTAGTGCTCACAAACAAAATCCCTTCCTCCAACCATAGATCCCTTTATGAATATTACACATTCAGCTTTCACAACAGAAGATGAATGAATATCAAATGTCCGTAGCCTCATTACAGCGCCTTTTGTCCTACCAAGCACAGACTCAGGTCCTTTAATTCATATGGAACCAAAAATAATTAACAGCAAAACACTACTATAGGCTTAGACTTAAAACAGAATCTTTAATCACTGCATTGCTAAATCGGAGAAGTGGGTTTTTAATTTGGGTTATTTTCCTCCTTCTGTAAAGCTTCAAATTATAGTTTGCCACTGACTTCATTTTGCTGCTTCTTCTGACTGGGAGCACTCTTCATGTAACATTCCACAGTGTCTGAAGAACTCTATTACTGTATACCAATTATTTTTTCAGATATTACTTCCTTAATTGGTCCTAACTATCTTTACTTCATCTTCACTGAAACAAAGGTGATTTTTCCAGAATATACTGTTTTTATAGCTAGATTGACTTGCATTCCTTTACAATAAGCTACCTCCTCCTTAATGTGATGTATTGAATCTCACGTGGGATACAAAGTAGATGACAATGTGATTGTCTATGCATACCACACACTTGGGAACGTTTAAAATGATACAGGATATCTACATTATGAAACAGATTTTCACCTTACTTTCACCAGCGAAGTATTTAGAATCAGTATTAATACTTACTGGAAGGTAAGGTGCTAGAGCTCCACAGGATTCTGCTACCAGGAGCCGTCTCTCTGGGTACTTGTGGTTGATCTGGTAAAGAGAAACAGCACGGCTATTTGCTTTGCAGAAACCAGTATTCAAAGCGTGGTTAGAAATACCTGCAGCGGAGGGATACGTCTGCACCTCTTAGACAAACATTGACTGTGCCCGTAGAAGTTGCATACGGTACTAAGCAGCCTCAAATTCTTGCACTGAGGCATAAAGGCAAGGCAGATACAGCCTCTTCTAGTTGTCCTACAAAATAGAGCTTATAATAAGCAAAGAATCGCAGAAGCATGCATGCGTATGCAGTAAATAGAAGGGTGGAAAGCAGCCTATGGGCTGCTGTACTCTAAAGAATATGATTAACTTCTGAGCTGGCACGTCATGAAATATTTCGTCTTGTGTAGCCCTTCAGGAGCGACGTTCCTCTAAGAACTACAAGTGCCCTCTAGTGCTCTGAGCCAACCAGTGAAGCAAAGCTGCCTAGGTCTTGCTGAGCAGTTGGAGTCAAAAGAAGACACAGGTACTAAGCCAAAACGTACTTGCATGCTACTGAAGTTCTGCTCTCCAGTCCACCGTAAACACGTCACACCTCTAAAATGTGACTGAAAACAGCTCCGATTCCCAAGAACCTCTTGATCCTGTGCTACCTCCCCTTTCCACTCAAAGGCCATTTGAAAATTCTGCCTTCCAAATTTAATATTCACACTTCAGAAGCAAGCTTGCATTCTGGTGGAGTCAGCTTTAATGGTCAGCGTAATGGTTCTACAATGAAACGTCTGATGTGTTTCAATATACTTTCTGAATAAAAAATTTAGGGTAAAATGGTGAGAGGGAAATGTGAATAGTTTGATCCTGTCAGATACAACAGGATATGCACGTTGGCAACATGGACAGTGAGATTGAGTGCACCCTCAGCAAGTCTGCCAACACCACCAAGCTGAGCGGTGTGGCTGACATGCTGTAGGGAAGGGATGCCATCCAGAGGGAGCTTGACAAGCGGGCCTGTGCGAACTGCATGAAGTTCAACAGAGCCAAGTGTATGGTCCTGCACGTGGTTTGGGGCAATCCCAAGCACAAATACAGGCTGGGTGGAGAATGGATTCAGAGCAGCCCTAAGGAGAAGGACTTTGGGGTGCTTGTTGATGAGCAGCTCAACATGACCCGGCAGTGGGCACTCACAGCCCAGAACAACCATATCCTGGGCTGTATCAAAAGCAGTGTGGCCAACAGGTCGAGGAAGGTGATTCTGCCCCTCTGCTGGGCTCTGGTGAGCTCCCACCGGGAGTCCTGCATCCAGCTCTGGGGCCCTCGACACAGGAAAGACATGGATCTGTTGGAGTGGGTCCAGAGGGTCACAAAAATGATCAGAGGGATGGAACACCTCTCCTATCAGGAAAGGCTGAGAGAGTTGGGGCTGTTCAGCCTCGAGAAGAGAAGGCTCAGGGGAGACCTTAGAGAAGCCTTCCAGTACCTGTAGGCCCCCCTACAAGAAAGCTGGAGAGGGACTTTTTACAAGGGCCTGTAGTGATAGGACAAGGGGTAATGGCTTTAAGTGGAAAGAGGGTAAATTTATATCAGACATAAGGAAGAAATTCTTTACTATGAGGGTGGTGAGGCACTGGAAGAGGTTGCCCAGAGAAGCTGTGGCTGCCCCCTCCCCAGAAGTGTTCACAGCCAGGTTGGCTGGGGCTTTGCGCAACCTGGACTAGTGGAAGGCGTCCCTGCCCACGGCAGAGGGGTTGGAACTAGACGATCTAGAAGGCCCCTTCCAACCCAAATCATTCTCAGTCCTCAGCCATATTCAAAACCAGACTGGACTTGGTCTTAAGCAAACTGCTCTAGTTGACTCTGTTTGAACATCTTATAGTCCAAGTCCCCTGCTTAAAAGGTCCCTTCCAATTTCAGCCATTCTGTGATTCTCTCGATTCTACTGGCTTCGGAGAAAACAGATGAAGATATAGTAATAAATTAGCTTTGGACAACTTCTTACCTCGACTTTATTTCCACAGCACACTGATCAATGGTACCTGACCACTGATGTAGTCCTAATGTCTTCAACTTTCTCCCTGCTCTGATCTGCAATCACCAAGAACTCTCCCAAGAATGAAGTGTGACAAAGATATTTTGAAAGATACTCAAATGAACAAATCATGAGTTTCAGGACTAAAGTCTCAAGCATGGGAGAACATTTCTTTGAGTTTGTCTATCACTATTTTGCATTAATTCATCAGCAGGGCACCTGTAATATTTTTGGAAGTACGGAGATTTCATAGATGAGAAACATCATGGGCACACAACAGGCTGCTTTCATATCTATAGTATCTTTGACTTGTGTGCCATCTTTCCAAGTGCAAATTCCCTACTGGCAACAGAGATACACTTTGCCTTCTGGAGCTCTGACACCCAGAGGGAAACAGCAAAGACTATTTTCAACTGGTTTAGGTGGACTGGCAAGGCAATATAAATACCACCCCAATACTGCAAATGCATACTGACACAGTGGAGAAAGAGAAAAAAAAAAAAGATTTCCACAAGGTTTGTGTTCAGAGAAGATTATTAGCCCTCGGAAACTTAAATGTAATTGTAAAATGTTTATCAGCTTTTCTTTTCCTTTTGTCTTTAATAAGCAGTAGTACACTTTTGGAAGCCAATTAACTGGTCACTAGTTCTGAGGGAACTTTTAGCATTCACAGAGCCTTGATCTACATGCAGATGAGCCACCTACCAAATTCTACCTGCAAAGAGTAGGCAGAAATATCACAAAGACTAGCCTGATAACTCTGAGCTCCAGAACATGTAGGTGAAAGTGCTGAATCTTCTGAGTACCCAGACCTTTGCATCTGTAAATGTATGAACACTTCCGTGACTAAACATCTACTGAGAAAAGGTGGGAAATCATGTGTATTTTTGAGTTCCTTCTACAAACTCAGTCTTGTGACCATGAGACTCAGCTGGTATTTCGCCAGAGAAAATAATGACCTGGTTTCAGTACTGCAAACAAAGTCTGGCAAACTGCATTAAATAAATGCATGATGACATATGGCTTGGCAGCCTGATAAGCTGTACTGTTACAGTTGGACTGGTTTCTCTTTTGCATCAGCAATTAGAAAGAAACTGGTAGGACGAAGATGTGCTCTTACTGAGGTGCGACTGTTTTATTTAAACACTGTTTAAAATTCATGAGAAGGACTAAGTAAACAAAATGTAGTTTATTTTGTGTTCAACTATTACTGCAATGAGTCCTTCACTTAATCAATAGATACATTGGTCATACATATCAGCACAAATGCTGCATGTTATACCTATTTTTACTGTCAGAAAGGAGTAAGACTATTAAAGCTTGGGCTTTATTGTGAAACACAGATGGCTGCATTATGCAAGAAAGTGGACAATTATCAGACCAGAAAGACTGTGCCACCAACACAAGCGTTACCACTCTGTCATGGCTTAGTTATTTTCAGGCAACGACGAACTCCCTTTTCTTCATTATGGTAGGAAAACGCCATGCACTTTCACCTGAACTCATGTTGTTCTGTTTCTATGACTCAGACAAAACAGTAAGAGAATTTCGGTTTTGTTGTTCAGTCATTTCTACTAATTTAAAGTATCTGTGGAAAACGTCACTGGGATTCTAGCAGTCACATGTAAACTTCAAGGCTGATCTTACAGGTGTAAAATCATGCCCATCTACTGAGGACTTCTTTCTGACCACTTCGATCTTTGATTTTATGTTTAAGAATTTAAACTAGCTGAAGTGTGGTCACTGCTCCAGGGACTTAATACAATAGAAAAATCAGTGAATGAAATCTTTGAATGAAAATGGATTTCCAATAGTCTGGAAATTACAGTACGTATTATAAAGGCACCTATCTGGCAATAGATTAGGCAACAGCAACGCTGATGATGAGCATGTGCACATCTACATTGCAATACAACAAACATATGCAGGTAACTAGAATCTTCAGATAGTCTGATAAATTTTCTGCTTCTAAGTTCTTTTTAATGTTATATAAAAGTACATATAATGAGGATAAAGAACATTCAAATATCTTTCTAAGAAATACTTTGAACTGCCATTCATTGAAAAATAAAACCAAAACAACCTCCAACAAATAAAACTCACTATTTATGAATTTGAAACTAATTTTCCAGTGTAAAGCACAAAATAATCAGTTACCTGTTCCCAACACTGTGGTAAAAGCTCAGCTTCTACTCGTGTTGGTCCAACATGTCGGGCAAATGCCACACACCCAGTCAGTATCATCTGTCTGAAAACACAAATTTAAAGCTTTAATCTGTTTATAAAGTACATTTCTGTAATATATATAGAATATATTCTTTAAGTTAGGAAAAGCAGATGCTGCCAGGCAACAGTTAATTGTCCACAGTCAAAATTTCACACCATACACACTGACTTAAAGGCTAAATCTTAAACCGAAAGCCACTATTGTCGCTGCTCTTTGNGGAGGGGGGTTGGACCAGATGACCTTTAAAGGTCCCTTCCAACTCAAACTATTCTATGATTCGGTCTTGCTTTCTATTTAATATGCCTTTTCCAGAAACTTGAAGATCTCAAACTCCATGAATCAGAGCCTGAGAATCTCTGATGTGGGAATCTCCAACAGGTCGCAATGTCTGAGATTGAGAGATTTAGTTAGAGATACCCACTTAGCTCTTATTACTGAATACTATGATTCATCATGCAGTACAAGCATCTAAACTACTTAATACTATCATACTATCAGTATGTTAGTCAAGTGCACATACTGCTTTTATTTAGAAGCATTCATGAGATTTAATGAACTTTGTTCAAAACAAATAGCCTAATTCTTTTATGACATGGTTTTGCAATATTCTAACATGCAAGTTACTCTCCCCAAATACTGGACTTTACTCTTGCTAGAAATCTTCTAAAGCCCATCATAAAAGGGAAGCAATTACCGAGTCATTTGTATTCATGTTCTTGCATTTTTTAAGTTTCCTTAAAGTTTGCAAGAAATCACTGTTTTTCCATCTATTTCATAGCCACCGAGATACATGCAAAATTTCAATAAAACTGTACTTTGCAGTCATTTGTGGTATTTTAACTTTTATTTAATGCGTGTATATCTTGCTAAGATTTTTTATTCTATTTCTCCTGTTAATAGGACTGGAATGATACCAACTTTGCACGCAACTCACCAGTTATATCTACTTTTAGTGCCTACACTTAAATAACCAGTTTCATATGATAATGCGTGAACACGAGACACTAATTTTATCACCTCCACAGTAAGATTAGGACACTGCTGAGAATTTGTTCATCATTACTTTGTGGGAAGTAAGCCAGAATTAATTTTAGTGTCACTTCTAAACTCCTAAATATTTACTGCAGCTAACAGTATGCCCTTAAGGTTGAAAGGCAGAGATTCTACTGGTTATTTCTTAACCATTTATACAATATACTCCATCAAAAAAAGACTCATTCACTTTCAGAATCTTTTCAAGGAGAAATAGTCTATTAAAAAGATTTTTTTTTTTCCCCCAGCATTCTCTAGGTCAAAACTCAGAGCAAGCTCTTTGGTTCTGCGGCGTGTTTTTTTTGGTTTTTTCCTCTCTACCACATATACAGAACCAGACCTTTGATCAAGGTAAAAAGGTCTGGGGAAAACAAAAATGCAATGATTAGATAAGACTCAAGAAATCAACAGCTGATATGTGATAGCAATATGGAGACAAAAGCCTGGGATAATTCTGAATTCTAGACCAAACAAAACAGTTCTTCAAATGGCTGTCTTTGGTTCTACGCATTGCACCTGATCGCAAAACCGGGCGACAGAACACACTGCTATAAGATGTTAAAAAAAAAAGCAAATAGCAGAATACAGTAATCACTTGAAATGTTCTGCATTAGAAATGGGGAAAAGACATATACTTCATTTTTTTGAATCAAATCTTCTCAAAAAAGTTCAATGAAATCTCAAAATTAACTCAGACTTCCTTCCTTCCTTCCTGCCTATAAAGCACAGAACTTTAAGACACTGCAAAAATATTAAGAAATAACATTTTAAATATTTTACTGTAACCATCTCAAAAGTACATGACAACAGTTGGTATTTCAGGGGAAGGAAAGGCGGTAAGGATCTCAACAACAGGTCACCGAAACAAAAAATGTTAACACTAAACTGTTGCAAAAAATGCAGTCTAGGCTGGATATGGGAAGAACTTCTTCCTACTTCTTGTCACAATGCTCTCCTTTGTTAACAAGATGCTGGGAACGCTCTACTCAAAGAGCTCTCTCCACGTTATGCCCTTATGATCACTTAGGCAGGAACACAAAGCAAACTGGCGTGATTCAGCAGAGCATTAGCTTGCTTCATCAGTACAGAAACCAAAGTGAAATCAAGAATCAGAGGAACAAGGCAGAAGTTAGAGTAGAACAGACATGATTTAACACTTTTAAACTCTTTCTAGAGGTTTTAGAAAGTGACTGTACGCACTCGTAAGCAATTCAATGTTACATTACACAGTTCAAGGTTCTTTTCACTTCTAAAGGTTCTATAAAAACTTTTTCCTTAATATGTCATCAAGTTATGTGTGTTCTTTAAGAAGTCATATCGTATGACCAATGAAAAGTCATACTAGATACACTCATGTATTTTAGCTTCTTTTCATTAAGAGCGCTGATTCTGGGTATATTGCTCAGAAGCCTTCAAGAGTTCACATTTTGAACTATGTTTTAACATTGTCCTAAAAGACCCCAACGTTAATCTGACTTTTTCATTGCTCCTTAGGTTCCAAAACCAACGTAACTGTCCAAGAAGAAGTTTAAGTAAAGCTAACACGTTTGTTCCTTCGCAGAATTTGACAGACATTTTGAAAAGTTAAATAGTACGTTAACGAACAAAGCCTTGCAGAAAAAAGCAGCCTTGTTAAATATTATGTTAGTGTACAAGACTATGGCAATATGCTGTATCTACATGAACCAAAGAACCTCTCACATGGGCAAGAAGTATAATACAGGATTTCTGCATAATTGTTAACACACTTTACAAGGTCAAATATCTAAAGTAAAATACTTGTTCTAATGGGTACATTATTAGAAATGCAATGTCACATTTCAGTCTCTTGCATTTAGCAAATTTTAAAAGTCAACTTGTTATCAGCTGGTACTTATATGTATAATGTAGGCCTGTACAGCACAGCAAAAGGTGAACAAATAACACATGAAATAATAGCACCATTGTTCTGGTGACTAAAGCTGAATGTCTTTGCTTACTTCATATCACACAAGACTGCTAAAATATTATTTAAACTTATTTAGATAAAAACCAAGCATGTATAATACACTTCCACACATCTATATGTATAAAAAAATTGCCTGAAATTCTGAATAAGTATTTCCTATCTAATTTTTATTCAGAATCTCTTTTATTTGATGGAATGTTACTTATTCTTCAGTCAGGTGTTATGGCACATTTCAAACAGATTATGATTTTTATGTGTGCAAATGCATATTATGTATACATGTGTTTTGTCCTGGAGATTATGTCAGAGTATTATTCCCAAATTTCTGATGAAAATGAGTTATTTTTAGACATAAATCTCTAATAACAAAGAACGAACAACTTCAAGGCAAAAGAAGCTTGGATTTTCTTCTTTCTGAGCTGCCTAACGGCAGCTAAACAGGCATACGGAAAATCTACTTGATAGGCCATCAATCCTCTTACAAACTAGCTACAAGAGACAACAAGTGAGATGTCACTTCCTTCCCTCCTCAACCACAAAATAATCTTAGCTTCTCAGTTTGCATGGGGCAGTCAAAACATTTCGGAAGCAGATTTCTAATGAATCTGAAGTAGAACAAGGACGGCACCTCTTTGTAATTTCAATCTGCATGGTGCTACTGTGCTACAAGTTGCTTTTATTTATTTATGCATTTTTTGTCTCCAAAGCCATCTTTTTCAGTTGTACATCATCTCTAAATTTTACCATCGGAACAATTTCAAAACAGACCAGAACACTTCCGTTTCAGAGAATCTTCAAAAGAAATGCTCTCCACCTATTTCACAAAGTCCATTTTGTCTGAAGACAGAACAGAACAATGCTAGATACGGGTGCTTTACAAAAATGTCTCTAATGAAAATAGTGGAAGACCTACAGATCAAATATGAAAAATCTTTCTGCAGTTAGAGAAGGAAATACACCAGCTGGGGTACTGTCTTTCAACCTTAAGGATATTCTTACCAAGATCAATATAAACAAAGCCAGATTTCCTGAGTACTAAGGAAGAACTAAACTTATAAAACAAAAAGTATAATTTGGTTCAAAGTCTTAACCAAAATAAAACAAAGCTCTTAACGCTTGTCAGAACTAAATAACTGCTTCAGTATTCTGAATTTTTTATTGCTACTGAACCATAAGGAGGAAGAGTACTATTTTCTCATGCTATTTTCCCCCAACTAAACATGGTAGTTAGTTTACAAACACACAGATCGCTAAGACACACTAAGACAGAGGTTTAAAAAAGCTGTTTTGATTTCTACATCAACCATTGCTAAGAATTATCATCTTAAAGCTCATTTTAACCAAGCGTTTCAGTTCATCTTTAAACACAAAAGGAACTGAAATGTTACACTGCAGCTTACCAAGCACATTCTTACATTTCAGTAACTAGAAAGTACAGGTCATGGAAATGGAAAGCCCCGAAGTCCGCATAAATTTGTCAACACTATACCAGCAAAATATCAGCTTAAGTGAAACTTGGTTAAAATCATCCAATAATATCCAGTTTCTATTAGTTCTGCTTCTTCAACAAAGAAAAAAAAAGTTCCTTCTTGTCCCGCAACACACCAACGCAAACACACCTTTGCTCATCATCTGGTCGTTTGATCAAATTGAACAGTATGTGTAGAAGCTGATCTCTCTCTTTGGGTTCAGGATGGAGGCAGGCTGTACACAGTATGAGTGGGATCAATTCCTAAAACGTTGTGGGTAGGGGAAAACCAAACAAAAGTAAAAACGCTTTGGGCATATATTTATTAATGGCAAAAGAAACTAAGAAGATAAATCTAGCCACATCACATCAAAACAGTTAGAGAAGATGTTTTAGAGTCTTGACCTGTTATTAAGTGACCTAAAAAAAGTGAAGGCCTACAAAAGTTAGAATTATTTTCCTGCTACGAAAGATCAGGGAGAACCAGCACATAAAATATAAAGCTCTGCAAAGATTACAATCGACACATGCAGGTCACCTGTAACCAGAACTAGAAGACAATCATGGTTTAAATTGTCTTCGCTACCCACTGAACTGAAGCTCCACAGACATCTATGGAACAAGGCTCCTGTGCAAAAAGCTATTTCCGATGCCATGGAGTCAAAGATTAAAATTTCCAGTTAAGCATGCACACAGTTTTGTGCACAAGTTTGAATAACCACCGACAAACATACATTGGTAAAGGTGACTGCAGACAGATATCCTCTATTTTGCACTGACTGAGAAGTATACGCTTTTTTTTAAAGTTTTGTTGGACTTTTTTTCAATAAAAAGGCAGTATCTGAAGCTGAATTTTCTTTTAAAAGCAATTAAATTCCCTTAAGGAACAAACTACCAAGAAAATGCTGTGTAAAACATTAACTGAAAGAAAATATAAGGCTGTTCATGATAGTGAAGACTTCCTCCATTCTAGATATGCCTTCAAAGCTCATGGTATTCATTCCCAGAAGAAACAAGTGTTTCTACAATATGAACTGGAAGTCCCTTCCCTTGACCTCACTGATGTGAGCCTTTACTCCAACTGAATTTGGAAGCCACACAATTTCTAGGCGATTTAATATTTTAGGGACAGAAACATCACACTGGGAGGTTGAGGGAAAAGAACAAGACAAACCTAGGTGTCTGCAGGGAAAACATGGGCAAATAAGCTGGAGACTTCCTCTCCCACCTGCTGCACCCTTCTGAGCCACCTTCTGCAGACAAGCTTTTCGTGAATTATGAAGTGTGACAAAAAGCAGATGACAGTGGGAAACACTTCCGAAATTACCAGGAAAGATTATACAGAACCTGGAAAAATCTATAGTTTTTTGTAATAACTTTTCAGGGAGGTGCCAATTTCTTCTTGCAGACATTGAAAGTGACCTATTCATGATGTCCTTGAGAGTAAGCCTATTAAACATGGCAGACGTGGAAATAATATTAAAGACACCATCATTGCTCAGTTTGTATTTTCCTACACAACTGCTATGTCTACTTTCAACATAGAACAATACTCTACTTTAGAGCACTGCCCAAGCTAGCCAACTCCTGATAAGCTTTTGTTTTCATTTTACAAGGATTCTAGTCAGCGTGCTATTTCCCCCCCCTGAAGCAGACCAAGACACAACCTAAAATGCATTTTAACATTCCGGAAGCTATTTTGGCAATATTTAACCCAATTACAGTACAGATTAGGGAATTTACGATGAGACAGAGGAATGAATGTGGAAATATCCTACACAGCGCTTAAAAAATCTGAAAGTACAAAAGCACATTTCTATTCCTCAATATTTTAAAGTGAGCCAGTTTTGAGCTTGTTTTTAAATAACTGTAGTGCAGTGTGAAATAACGTGAATTGAAAACCTGCATTAAAGAAACTTTACAAATTACATCTCATGAAGAGCTAAATAACTTTCTTCAGCTGAAAGCTCCTTTCCCTCTTGAATTTGCATGTTAGATTTTATTTTTTGTATATTTAACATTCAGTTTTTGCTCATTTAAAGTTCTGAGAAGGCAGGGGGCTTAACTTGTTTAACTTTTCTTTTTTACCGCATAGAAGCATTTTCTTTCCTGCAAATGCTGTTTTAACTCACGAAGATACAACAAAATACTCTAAAAAAAGCCACTGCCATTCTAAATACCACTATTTATACATTAAGCTAAGGTCTTTTAAAGAGGAAATCAGATTGCAATTCGTAGATATACAACATAATTACTAACTTCACCACAAAGAATATAGCTCATAGGAAAACCTTTAAATCAAAGAAACCCTGTGTTATTTACTGGAATGTAACTTTCCGAAATCTACCATAAGATCACATTATTCAACTGCTCTTGCAATTATTCTTTAGTACTCTTTCTAAGAATCTTTTCTAAAAAGAATATACCCCATGAAATGGGACATGTATATTTTTTATGATCTGGGTTTTTTTTTTCATGTGTTGAAACCATGATATGGACTTCTGCTCTCCTAGCATGTTTGAGTACCTACTCAAAAATTTCAACTGCTCACTCAGAACTACCGCTAGATTTCAAAACAGTGCCATGAGCTTTTTGTTTTTTCAGTAGTGTCTTTTCAAATTTAGGGAAGTTAACAAAGTTGTCTTTTTCCAGCTGAGTCTGTATGAAAGGAAAACACCTCTGAATATTCACCCAGATACTACTACCTTCTGTGTGAAAGGCTAAGGAGTAACCTATCGCCACTGAGACGGGGCAGATACAAGGCTGGTTCTTTACCTTGCAGAAAGCTGGTTATTACAGCTGACGGAATTAGCTGTATTTTCTTGTCCATTGGTCACATTCTTTCATGCATACTATGGGAGAAGAGAGTGTTCTCTGCATCGCTGCATCAGTGCTTCTACAGTTCCTTCTATTAAGGGGAGTGGAGAAACAGTGAGAAGTCTTGAACAGTGTTTTAGGTGCTCCCTATAGACTTAATGGACTGGAAGGTAAGACTGGAGGCGAAAGGGACTTTCTGTGGGACAAGAACAAAACTGCTCTCATAGACGGACAAAACAGGTCAAGTGAAGTCTCCCAAAGGACTTAATAGGGGACAGATTCTTCTTGGGATATTCAGGATGAATAAGAACAAAAAAACAACCTACAGGCAGGTTCAAGCTCATTCCTTCTCCTTGCTAAGGGCCATCCCTTAGATGTAGACTTGTTTAATAAATTTCAAATTTTTAGTTCTCAAAAACAGCAGAAAAGTGCTGTAGAAAGTGGTGATAAGACACAATATTAGCATTCGGCTGTTTAAATTCAAGAGCAAAGTTCGTAACATTGTTATGGAGACTGTATATAATCATTAATAATCAAGGAGAGGACTTCCAGTGCTATTTGAAACACTCTGCCTTCCTTGGGAAGGAATACCACTTGTGCTGACTGTCATAAAGCAAGAACAGAAATTTAAAAAACCCACCAACCCTCCCTCTATTCAATTTGGGATCCTTCCTAAACGTCCTGTTCGTCCCAAGTCCGTCTTCTCCCTTTTGCCTCTGACTTCGGAAAACTGCTTAGCTCACGTTGGTGTTAGTCAGCAACACCAGGAGCAGCGGCTTTCAGAACTGCGATACTGTTTGCCCATCAGACGCCAAGCAGACTGCCATCATAACACTGTCAGCACTTGCAACTTGATGAAATAAAACATCCTGAGTCAGAGGTCTCGCCCCTACTACTGAAAAGGCAAGTTCACATCTGAAGCAGTTTATACTTGTGAGCTACCCAGATGTAGGATAGAGAGAAAAAAGTTATTTTGTTTTCACTGTGAGATAAGCGACATACAGGTGAATGATGGACAAGGCCATGAAGCTGACCTAACACATGGCACAGGAGAACGGAAACAGCCCGTCTTCTCTCTGTTCTACTTCTGCCTAACTGTCCACACAGCTCTCTCCAAAGCAAAACTGACATTTTTGTCACCACAGCACCTTTGGACAACGTCTTCCTAACTTTTACAACATGTTCTGTTATCTTTGAACAGGATTCACTATTTGAGCTGACCCAAGTTCTCAATATGGGCAACATTTACATGGGCATACGGAGCAGCTCTTCGTTATGGTCAAAAGAAGGTGGCTTTTTCATGGTAACTGGTATCACCGCCACTATATGCAAAACAGTTCCTCCTACTTATTAGAAGTATTAAAATAAAATTTTTAAATTTGAGGTTTCTTTCAAATGCATCCTATAGCAAGCATTTGCCTATTTTGCTGACAATTTTCTTACAAGGCAGTGAGGAATTTTTTGTGTTGTTGCCTTAATTATAATTTTTTTTGTTTAACATTCTGACAAAAGTCTTCTATAACTTACTTGCTCTCATTAACTAGGGTCTCTTCGTTGGAGTGTTCATAAGCAAAATAATTATCTCAAAGAATAAATTTAATTAGTGTTAAGTGTCAAGACTTGTTACCTCAATAGCTTAGGATAGTTGTATTTGTTCTTATTTCAAATATTAATGTAATTATAAGGCAAACAGGTGACAACATCATATACAATCCAGGACGACATTATGATCAGTTTTGTACATGTGTCCCTCAATCCTCTCTAACAGTCAACACTTATATTGTGAACTGCTACTATGTTAAAATTCTTCTGTAACTTAGCCCCTGCCAACCAGTAAATAGAATAAAATAATCTTATCTGCAGCAATTGAAATAGCTGCAGGTACTAATAAACGATCAACATGGACTCTCTTGTGCAAGAATGTATATGAAGTTCAGAATTCACCCTTTTAGTTTTAAAATGAAAAAATATCTAATCATAGTATTAATACATGACTCAGAACTTTGTGCTACACATCTTATTAATATTAAAATTACAATTCTAATTACATTTCATAGGATGAGACTATTATTCCAGGATCCAAATTAAGCCTCTTGTAGATCCCAAAGGGATGCTTTTACCTAAGAATCAATACAGATACGGGTGTGAAAAAAACTTTGTACATTTTTGTTTGTATCTACTGTTCATCTGGAAACCTGCATATAAAACTACCGTGATAAAACTACTAACAATTGGCAAGTCAATTCATAAACATTAAATTCAACTCCTTGCATCCATGAATTATGTTATGTTTAACGACATGGTGTTGAAAGACACCAGCCTTCAGACTAGAGATGAAACGGATACTCTATGAGATTGAGCTATTTCATTCTAACAAAACTACACTAGCCCCTCATATCCAAAGAAGGGAACTAAAGGACTTAAATTAAAAAATGGCTATGTGTCTCTCATATGTTGTGGGGGGGGCAACCCCATCCCCAAACTAAAACGAACACCCCATGTAAACCAGAAGAGAACCAGCAAACAGGCTGTGGTCAATATTATTCCTCTTTTTCAGAAACACAATCTGTAGAACCCTATCACAATCTAAGTTTTACACAGTAGCAGAAAGTTTTTTAATTGTCCATTTGAATTTTTCTGTTCTCCTCTACTCTGTGAAATAGAAACATTAATTTAGAAGATACTGGCAGCTGACAATTTGCCCAGCAACTCAAACTTACATACCTTTATCCATACTCAACCAGAATGACATCTGCTTGACATCGCCACTGGAAGCAGCCACTTAAATATACTGCCAAGCTCTGACACCGCATTCTTTGCCGATTTTTCAGAAAGCCAGTATTTTATGGCTTTTTAAGCCTAAGACTGAGATGAAAATCTGTAATAAGGTATTCAGCTCTACTGTGTTTTAAGAGACAGCTACCTGCAAAAATGCCAGAGAATGAAAGTGCCTAGGTGATGTCTATGTGTAGTTACTACATGTCAACAAGAACAAATATAATCTACAGCATTACTTACTTCCAGCAGACCTGAGAATGGCACCCATTCAGTGTTTGCAGATTCAGCACTATCTTTGCTTCAAGTTTACAAAAAAATAAAAGCAAAATTCTACCTATTCTTAACATACTGAACTCGCTATAAATAATGGTTTCTCAGTATAAAATTGTAGTGGTGCCCATTTAGTAAATCATTACTATCATGATTTTGCTACGTTTGCATAACAGAAATGAAAGTTACAGAAATTAACCCTGGAATAATGGGTGACACGAAAGGTATAAATAATTAAGGCAAAGTGTTTCTTGATTAACAACAAGAATAACAAGATCCTGATATTAAGCCATAAAGTTTACTCTGGCCCAAACTCTGCTAAAGGACTACATACTACGGAGCATGAAAGTTGTACATACAAACGAGGTCACTCCTGTTACCTCACAAAGAGATACTCATTTTTTTATGTCTTATAAAAGGTGAGAAATGAGTATTGTACAGATTAGTTACCGCAAAAAATTTTACAAGATTGCTTTTCTCTAATTACAGTTTAGCCAAAGGAATCCTTATGGTATACCTCTTGACAAACAGAAGGTGGCTGATATTTTTTTTTTTTTTACTCTTAAGTGTGTTTTAGTTTTAAGTGGTAAAAACACAATTGAGGAAGCAGATTCCAATACAGATGAACTCAAGCTGCTCATCTGCAAGAAGCGTTATCACAGACCGCATACTCACATAACTCAGCAAAAGGGTGGTTTTTTTTTTTAAGAATAGATCTGTAGCATTTTGTTACTGTCCATTCCAATTACTATTTGGCTTGCATTAGCTCCTTTGTGAGTGCATTCACATACAAATCTAAACATTGACATACATGTTTTCGAGCAGTTAGGATAAACCAGACACGGGATAAAAACAAAATTAATCATACGTTGATACATGGAATTCTAATGACTTGCAATTGCTTTCAGGCAATTATCCTACATTATGCATTATTGATTTTACCCAGTTGAACTGCTCTTTTAGAAACAACTAAAATAATCTCCTCGGCCACACTACTCATTACTGTGCTTTCCCTTCTTTCTTATCTTCCACTGGAACCTAAACTACAGGCATTGAAGAACAATTAAAGCTGCACCAATACATAAAAATAACTTCATTTCAGAAAAGCATCAGACATTCTGACACTAACTGGTGGCTCAGATGCCAACTGTAGTATTTACTGGACCACTTATTACCAAGCCTGGCAGGCTGCTACTGACCTTAAGAGGGTTAAAAGCATTGGTGAAACGGCCTCTGAATCTCTGGTCAAGGAGAACGCCTACGGAGAGGTTGTCAACCTCCACAAATCCAGTTTCTCCAAAATGAAAATGTATAGCACAACATTTTCAGCTTAAGATTTTGCAACTAATTTCAACATGATGCACGCTTAAAGAACAAAGATCGGTACTTTAGGATGTCATCACAAAATTATGTTTAATTCTCATGTCTAACACTGACAGTGTAAGATCTGAAATACTAATGCTGTATCATTTCAGAGCAGACTGGTCACCACTTTGCATTATAACCCGAACCTGTTATGTACCTTTCTCAAATCAGTGACCTTTTGGTATATTTTTACACCACTTTTCTGTAAAACTGGGCTAAGATTCTCTCATGCTGAGGTTGTTTTTGGACAATACCCAAAGTTGTACCTTGTTGAAAAAAGCCTGTTTCTTAGGGTAGCTTCGGTTACTGATATTAATAAATACTGACAGATGGCCTACCCAAGTTTTCCTTCAAATTCAATGACTACATCTGAAAGAAGATTAGAATAGTTACAGGTGGTAACCGAGAAAATCTATTTTTAAAGTAAACTTCCATTCTTGGAACATTAAGCATCTCATGCGATCCAGTTACACAATTCTCACTTGTGGATTTTTCAATCAAATTGAAACACATGATTCATTTAAGGCAAAAATACATGTAATGAAATGTAACTTCAACTGTAAAACAATGTAAGTGGGAAATAGCCTAAAAGGTCACAAAAATATTAAATGCATTACACAGATTATGCTACAAGCTGTGAAAAGAAGCCAAAATACCACATCCTGCCAAGCAGAGGGAAGGAAAGGAATAAAGAAGAAATCAGAAATTAAGCACTGATCCAGGAACATTCACAGAATTATTCTGACAGACTATTAACAGAACCATTTCCAGAGCACCCAGTTAACAACCCTACCCCCTTAGAAAAAAAAAACCCCAAACCCTTTTATAAAGTTTGAGACTTTCAAAATGTGGTACATCTCAAACTCACCATCTCAACTGCTGATAATTACTCATATGTTATAAAATTTTAGATTATAGGATCAGTACAAATTTCTTAAGGACTTTTCAAAGCCTTAAAATGAATTTATGCAAAATGCACTACTAAGTCTACCATACTGTAGGTCCCCTCAACAAGGTCTAAAACTTACTCAACAAGTAATGCTACTTCAAACCCTTTATTTCTGTGTCAACTATAAGGCCACTGAATTTTTATTTGATATATTTTTTTTTCCACATTTGGAAATGTGCAATATTTACAACAAAGCAATACAAAACCAGTCATCTTTTTTCCATCTTCAATCACAGTCTTCATTTTCTATACAGTATGATTATGCACAACACCATCATCATTTGGATTCAAAATATACATTACATTTTCATAATTTTATTTAGCTTTATTTTAAATTTAAGGAAAACATATAAGCAAGATGGCTAACTTTCTTATAAAGTGGTCCTTCTGATGAACCTTATCTTGGCTGCTAGATGGAGCTTCTAGAAAAAGATGGTAAAATAAATTTTTTGCTGAAGTACATAGTGCTTCAAAAGAACCTGAACATTAATCCTTATTAAAACTGATATGCAAAATAAACAAAATTTAATGTTTGAGCTTATATCCTCTGCTCTTTATTACACACCTTAACCATGATCTTCTCTAACATAAACATTTGTGCTACCACAAACAGATGGACCTACAGTAACAGTTAGTCTTGCTGAATGCTAATGGGTGCCTTAAGCAAAAGAAGAAATATTAGGAGACCATGCAGGTTTACTGAACTCACCTGACAGAGATGTAAAACCATTTTCTAGAAGCAGAGATGCATGCACAAAAGTAAGAACATGATTGCAAGTAACAGACTTTCATGAAATTAGGCACAACACTGTCAAAATGAACAAGAAAGCATCCTGGTAAAAACAAAAAGTAAGATTTTGGGGTTCCTCACCTCTCGCTTTGCAAGCAGCACATTAGGAACAATATGAGGCAGGCAGCGTCCCAACATTAACATGACACTTTTTTCACTGTCTGCAATCCGAGATACCTAGAAAATCAACTTAGTTATTTGCTGTGGGTTTTTTTTAAATGAAGCACAGGAATAGAAAAATAGCCTATCAGAGGAATAATAAAAATCGCAGCAGGCTGATCACTTCTCATAAGATTTTTAATGTACTCACACACATTAAGCTGTAAGTTTTTGATCTGGCAGTAACTTCAAAAGCACGAATTCACTCGTAGAGACTCAAAACTTCCCAGTAATTACATATCTATCACTAGGTTTCATATTTAAGCTAAAGTCTGAAAGCATATTCTTCTTTCTTAAGTTTCATTCGCATAAATTTATCTCTCCTTATATGTTGATAAGTCTTGTTACAAAGCAATAATTGCTTGTTTAACTACAGCTGCCATGCAGAATAAAAGATCTTCTAAGTTATGCCAACTAGGAAATATACCTCTGATCCCAGACGGCTGTCTGCTGACATCCGACAGAAAGACAGTAGTGCTTGATGGAAAGCTGGTGACAATTTCCTGAAATATTGTCAAAAAGGGAGAGGGGAAGAAAAAGCACAGATTAGAAAGGTGACTGAACAAAGTCCTGCCACTCTGGTTTAATCAGCTAGGTAAAATGACATTCAGAAAGCACGTTTAAAGTGAACCACACTGCAGAAGGTTTTGCTTAAAATTATCATTGACTTTTACGCTGTTTAGTTTATAGCAAGGTAAAAAAGTGGGTGTCCTAAGTAAGCAGAGAAGTTACTTTCAGTTCCGAAAAACATAACATCTTTCAAACCACTGCACAGACAAAAATAGAACTAAAGCATGAAGAAAAGGAAGCTTTAGCAATACAAGAGGAAGCAAACAATTACGCAAACTGGGGAGGAGGAGCGGAAATCACAAGGAGCAGGTTTTTTGCTTAATGCTCTGATTCTGCACATTGCATCAAAACATTTGAGTAGCCACTTACAAGCTCCAGGATTAAACAGAGATTACTCAACTGCCACTTCAGAATTTAAATGTTGGATTCCAATGTACAGTAAGAACTTCAAAACTGACCTTAAATTGCTGCCCAACCCCTAATACCGATGTGTAGCTATAGAAGTACTGCCTCATGGCCATGCACAGCACCAGCCGAGCTACTCAAAGCCTTAAGCACACCCATAAAACTTTGATAAGAGTCTCAAAACAACCTTATCCAAGGAGGGTAATTTGGCAGCAATGTTCTCGGAAAACAGTTACTGGACTCACCATCACGTAAAACAGGCAAGCAGCAGCAGCATCTATTTTTCCCAGCAATGACAACTCCCTCTGCCTTATCTGAGGCCTGTACTTAGATGCTAATCTAACACTGCCTAACGCATTATCCTTAAAGAGGAAAAACAACATTTGTCTTCCCAGACATGCACAGAAAGCATCTCACCCTACCTCATCATCTGCTGTCTGAATCCTCTAATGACAGTACATGAGTTTAAGGGAGAAGGTGATTCCTATTTCTCATGTGGAAAGTGGTATCACCTTTCAACTCGCAAAAACGCTATTTTGTCGAGCACACAAAATCCTATGCACGTGAAATTACACATATGAACATATATATATAAAAAATATATTGAAACTTCACACTATTTATAGTAAATACATCCTCTTCTAACCAAAAAACCACATTAAGAATCTAAGTTCCTACTTATAATTGTTTAATCTAGGAGGGTACAGATAAATACACCAGAGTAGTTTTCCTCTTCTGCCTATTTACAAAATACGATAAATAAGAATTTATGTTTATTACTTAAAATCAGGTTTCTTTCTTGACAGTATGGGTTTTTAAAAACACATTGTAAATTTTAATGAAGTAAATTTGTTGTAATTCCAGTCAGCTTGGTTTTGTGCACGGGCTCACTTTAAAAAAGTTACTAAATGATTTGGAGGGTACCAAGTTGTAACGGACGTCTGTTTAACAATATGTGAGTCCTTATTCTATGAAAGTATTCTTGAATGACAGATATACAAGCACTACTCAAGGCTTTAAGGTTTATATACACTAGGACAACATAGGCAAGCATTGCAAAGCAGCAGCTTAGCATTAAGAGAGCGACAAGGCCTTGGCCAGCCCTTTGCCGGGGCTGTCCTTCACCTCGGCGTTTGTGCCGCAGAACGTCAGATCCTTCCCCGCTTGAAATCTTAATTAAAATCCTACATAAGGGGAAAGCTCTATCCCCATTTTGCAAGGACTGAAAACGAAGCATGACAATATGTCACCGAATTTCCCTGTGGGTTAACTGACCACAAGCTCTGGGCAGCTGTTACAACTGCTGGCTGCATTTAGAGTCATTGAAGCTCCTCCTTGACGAAGTCTAGTAAAATCTTTGATGCCTGTGTTGGATAGAAACGATGACAGACCCAGGCCTCTTGCAAGCAAGTCAGTGGAAAGTCCTTTCAAGGATCAACAGATGCCAGTACGGAACGTGTTCAAATACAAGAAAGCATGATGAATACAAAACCCAAGCACTACTATTCTGCTCCATATAACACTGGGACATGAGAGTCATGTTACTGAAAAAAGTCAGGAGCGACTGCTATATACAAAACCCACCTTGTATTTGGAGCAAACTACCAAACACCTAAAATGAGTTGAACAAATACATGTGGTGTAGCCTATCTAAACTGCTGCTAGTGCCTTCTACTGCAATCTGTTAGACGAGGCATTTTTCCAGCGATGGCCACGTCCTCGTTCGTGGGCATGCACGCACAGCTGCTCTGAGCGCAGTCACGCAAAGCAGGCTCACTTGCTCTTCTATCCTCTCTTCCCATCTGGGCAAGATTTATGCCAAGAATCCACCCCCCAGCTACAGCAGGAAAAATCTTGCCTTTTAAGACTGAGTCTTAGTTTTTAATACCTCGTAATACATTCTGAGAAAATTGTAGTAGTCTTCTACAAATAACCACCCCTGGACTGAAAGAAACAAATATCCAGCACCTCTGTAGTGCTTCTTCTGGCATGTATCTCAAAAAACTTAAAGAATACAATTCTTCATGAAAACATTTGCTATATCATTACAAACCAAGTGCATAATCCAGGAAGAAAATCTGGTGACGCGGATCTATAGAACACTGTGTCAAATATGGTTTCCTTTGACCCTTCACTGGCACGTTAAGCCCAAAACTCAAAAAATAGCTACATATTTCATATGTATTACTTCTTTCTGCAGTGAACAGCATTTGAGAGGACTTCTGAAGTTAACTCCATGGGGACTCAAGGCTTTATTAAACTACTATTCAAATAGAACCACCTGCAGCTATACGTAAAAGAGCTGCGAGCAGCAAAACAAAATCTGTTTTTCTAGAGACTTCTGTCATAAATCCCACTGCAGATACTCATAGTTCCTTCCACACTCAATGAATTCATCCTATTTTGATATCCATCCTCACTATCTCCAAACCATCAATCTAGTACTCACGCGCTTAATGCTTCCCAGCACTCGCAAGTACTCTGAACAAAAAAGAAACTTGGAAGAAGCCAAAGATGAAAGTAGGTAGGCAAGTTTATAGCAATCACTGTATGACAGCTATAAACTTTGATTATTACATAATAGATGTTCAGCTAGGAGATGGAAAAAAAGCCCACCCACAATATAAATCTGGAAAGCTTAAATGGAACCACTGCAAATTTTCCAGAAGAAATCTAATCTGAGTTTTACTTTTCTGTTAAACACCAGCATACTCAACTACAAGAGAAGAAATTGGTAGTAGGACTTTTAGGTACCGTATTCAGAAATCGGAAATCATTCCTCCTGTTCCGTTGTAAAGTTAAGATATCACTGAAAAAGTGCCCCTGCCCCTAGGATTCAGTGCAAGAAGTTCAGTAAATCCAGGGAAAACAGGATACTTAGGGTTTACAAGAAAAGTTAATTACTAGTAGGGGTAGCAACTCTTTTTTTTTTCCTCCTCTCCCCCCCTGCAACTTGTATTGACTTTCCATCTGCACAGAATATCACACATAGATTTCTGCTTAGCATTTTCAGATGGAAGATAATTCTAGAATCATATTCCCGTATCAACACCAGCAAAAGTACGCTAAGGAACTGACAAAATGTAAAGCAGAATGGCTGCTTGCTCCCCTAAGAACAGCAACAGTAAGACCGTAACGTGAGCTACTTGGGCATCTTTGTCCACAATGGTAATTGTAAAGTTGTACATACCCTCGTTAAGTTTGTGGTCCATACTCCTCCTGATGGTCACACAGTGATTTATCTATTACTTAACGAACATGCTACTTCCAGTCTTCACTATAATGTTTAAAAAGGCTGTGCAGATTGGAGAGGTTTTCTCAAGAACACTCAAGACACACAAACTCAGTCTCCATGTAATAACACAACATACATACACTATCTTAATTAAAAGACTCATAGTTACTCAGTGAAGACTTGCCCCAAATTAAAAACCTAAAAAGCAGAATGCCATTGGATACCCTTCCTGATTATCAAAAACAAATTCATACAGCTCTCTCAGAGTATCTAAGAGAGTTACACATATCTACATATGAGAAGTAAAATACAATTCCCAGCCACTCTTCAAGCAGAACAGAAGAGATTTCATTACGAAATTAAAAGAGAATGAAAATATCCTGTCTTCCCATTCACCATTTCAGCTTTTTTTTTTTTCCCTGTTGAAAGGAACAGGAACGGTTTTAGAAACAAGTAGGAGGTGAAAAGAAACTCAAACTTATTACTAAAAATGCACTCTTTTCTAAATATGAAAATATCAGCAGTGTACCCTGAAGGTATGTTAAGTCTTATATATGCATTCAAAACAAATGATCTATGAATTCTGCAGAATTTTACTGTTCGAAAAATATCCATCTGCTTCACAAGAATTTTTAATTAAAGCATTCCAGTTTAAAACCTACCACTTACCTATTAGGTTTATCGAAGTGGACTGCAGCTTTAGTTGATGGAGCACAAGAGGACAGTTTCTCTGTTTCTTTACAGGGCACAGAATTTAGTGTATCGTCTTTAGAAGTCCTTGAATCAACATCAGCTGATAAAGAAAGGCTTGTTTCCTCAGTGTTTCCATGTTTGTTGTCATTCTCAGAGCTCCTGATGTCCAAGTACCGTCCATTGTCCTCTGAGACTGCGAGAGGCACTTGGTTTAAAGAAGGATGGGGAGCTACACCATAAACTGTTGACACAGCAAAGTTTTCATTCTTGAGAAAATCTATTTCACTAAAAAATGGAAAAGCAAAGAATGAAATATTTTTGTAGCTTTCATGAGAAGGTTGTTGGAATCACAAGACTGAAGCACAGGAATAATGACAATATACTGAAGAGCTCCCTCGCCAACTCCAGTATGTTCAAACATTCATTTAAAGAAATAACTTACATCACACAAGCTGTTCAGATGAGCACCAGTTCAACGGAGCTCTTTAGTCACTAATTAGTAGTAGAAAAAATGTTGCACTCTGAGTGAATCAATGAAATAAGTGAATAACAACAGTGTTATCTGCTTCTGGCTGAAATCTGAGCACCGAGACACAAATTTTCATGAGACAGAACTCTATTTGGGATGCAAAAGTTAAAATAATACACTGATGAATTAATATATACTATCCCACCTGGTTTTGAAATAGTAACTATGCAAGTCAATAAAGCCACTAAAAAATATGCACTTGCCCATATGATGCATTGGTGCATCCCTTAAGAGGAATGATACCTTATAGCTTACAGAATCATATGTTTTGACTGAACTTTTAAAGGCTCTTTTGTTGTTGTTGTTAGATACTGTCATTTCTACTAGTTTTGCTCCAAAGAAAGAAAAACTTTGTTGAAATAAGTAATTAAAACAAACATCTTTCTAGTAGTGTTTGCAAGCTTTACACGCCATAGTACTAAGTAGTGAAATAAAGCTGACTGAAGACAAAACCTACACAAAACATACCAGAACTGATTCTGTTTTCAAAGAAGTATACAAAGAAGTTGCACTGAAAGAACAAAACTGATTACAAAATTAAATGATGTAGGTAATGAAAGGGAAACAGTTGGCTTGAAGGGTCTTCCTTTTTCTAAATCTAATACCAAGTATTAAAAAGGAAAGATTGCCCTGCTCTGAGGAACTCCTAGTAATTTTATAGGCGTACGTTGTATGTTTTCATATATGTGTTAGAAAAACATTGAGAAATTATTCCAACATTTATCAGCAGTCGAGCAGATTGATAAGCACATACCTCTCAAGTCTCTGGATTTGTTCCATCAAAGACCACTTCTCACTGTTCAAGACACTAATTTGATCTTCTAATTTCTGCACTATTAAACATTGCTAAATACAAGACAAAACCAAGATTTTAGTACAATAAAGTTAAGCAGTACTGCAAAGAGCTGAAACATTTCTTCTGTGCAATCTCTTACTTCTATTGACTGCGGTGTTGTTTCAAATACAGGGATGCTCCCAAGTACAGGAGTAGCAGCCTCTAACTCATCATCTTCTACACCAACTGACACATCCACCACGTCTCTCGCAGTAACATGATGGTTTCCAAAGTCACGATAAAGTTGTAACAGGTCAGGAGGTTTTGGAATGTTCAATCCTACATCATCCCAAAGTTCAAAATCCTTCAAAGGAATAAGACAAACTAAAGCATATAACATACTTCCTTTTATTTTTGTTTCTCTTCCTCCTACGACTTCAGGTCCACATCTATACAACAGCAAAATAATCATGTCAAGAATGCACTGTAGTAAAGGAGATGAAAGCTTAAATCAGATAGGAAGAAACAAAAAAAGAAAAAGGATCCATTTCATGATCCAAAGCAGTTTCACCCTCAAGTCCCTCAAGAAAGGACCTTCCAAAACCACATGGATGACTACTTCTTTTCAAGGGCGTGAACACTTTTTAGACTCGGTTACAAAGTCGACCAAATTCTAGCAGAAGCCAGTGCAGTTGGTAGAGGGCTTTCTACAGATATGGGTATCATTTTGTCGCCATCTCATTCACAAGTACAGGTATAACTTTCCAGCAGCAGTCAAGTAGCTCTGTAGATGAGTGATAGATTGCGTGCAAGCTGCCAGTGAAATCTGGACATAAATGTATTAATTGCGTAGAGATGTAAACAACACTAGGGCCTCCTGGATCCATCACTAGATGTCCATCCTTTTCTCATTGACGTGCTACCATCCTATCATTCTAGGGCTATCCTACGTCCATATATATAAATAAGCGCGTGTACTATTATACAGGAGTTGTGA